>Ga0308019_10000277_pt1 | contig 31841 bp, 19 predicted proteins | sample Neamet284_FD_203135 | JGI IMG/M metagenome (GOLD analysis project Ga0308019, IMG submission 203135) | Marine microbial communities from water near the shore, Antarctic Ocean - #284 | ecosystem: Environmental > Aquatic > Marine > Unclassified | place: Southern Ocean | collected 2014-10-01
GAGGGTTATTTAAATGTTGGTGTTGAAGTAAATGGTATAGGAATTACCAACGAAAATGTAACAACAACGACATCCACAAATGAAAATACTCAAACAAATGACGTTACCAAGTCTCAAACTATAGGATTTTTGCTGAGTGACGATGATGCTGGAGACGGGTTTTCATTTAATGCGAAGCGTGATCCTTATTGGGATATGCCTGTATTCGAATTAATAGGAGGTCAATCATCATGTCCTTGGGAGCAAGGATCTTTTAGGCGTCAGCTTGCTGCACTCTCTGCTACTGAAAATTCAGTGTTAGATGTGTTACCAGGTGAGTCTGCTAACTTTACACTCCTTCTTGGAAATAGTAGTGAGACAGGTGAAGTTCAATCGTATATGTTATCTGTACTTGGAGAGTCAAACCCAGATGGAGCAATTGTTCTAGCGGGTGGAGCTAATTTAGTTGATGGTGTTACGTATGCTATTGATGCCGGAACTCAAATAGAGGTAACCGTTTCAATCTACCGTGGGCCTATAGAATATGATTATGAGGATATTGAAATTAAACTTTCGCCTCTCTGTGAGAATCAAAATTCCTCACTTGTTTCTTTAACTGCGAAGTTTCAAAAACCTTGTAGTGAAACGAATATTTTTCTTCCTGAAGCAGGTTGGGTGGTTACATCATCGCACAGCGATGGAGATAGTCTTTCTGTAACCTTGAATGGTTATGATTTAGAAAATGAGCTTATTGAAAGCGTTGATCTTCAATATCGAACTGCAGGTCTAGGCGATTGGTTTACAGCTGTTTCGTTATCGAGAGATTCTCTTATTTCACTAGGTGAGGATTTTGCAATAGTTATATGGAATTTGAGTCCGAGTATAGTTCCAGATGGGGAATATGACTTACGCAGTGTTGCTAAGTGTTCAGGGGAAGCACTTGATGGTATTTCAGCGGTAGTAACGGGTCTTATAGATCGTAATGCTCCGAATGTTTTTGGATTACCCGAACCTGTAGATGGTATTCTTGGACCAGATGATCTAATTAAAATCACTTTAGATGAGAATGTTGACTGTGAAGCAATTAATATAGGGAATGGAGATTTAGCATTCGTTAACACCGTTACCGGTAGTGCTGTAGATTTTAATTACACTTGTGGTGAGAACATGATCACAATTGAAGCGAATGTTCCCAATCACTATATTGAGAATCGAACATTTCGAGCTGAAGTTAATATATTATCAGATTTGTTAGACAATACAATAGAAGAACCGATAACTTGGGAATTCTTTGTTAATCGGAATCCTATAGAATGGGTCGGCTCTAATATCTCAAATATTGTTTTATATGTAGAAGAAGAATATTCAACAAACCGTCAACTTATTAATAATGGCGGTTCGAATAGATCTTTCTATATGCATGGTGGAAGAGATATCTCTCAAACTGCTCCTGAATATCCAGGTAACACCTTGGACATTCCTTCTTGGCTTGTTTACACGCCTAATGATGGAACACTTACTCCAGGTAGTTCTCAAGATGTAACAATCGGACTGGCTGAAGGTTTGAATTTTGGAATATATAATACGGTCCTTTACGGTGGTGTTACTGGTCTTGGAGATGAACCGATGATTGTAGATATTCGCAAATTATGTCATGAGCCAGAATGGGTAATTAATCCTTCAGAATTTCAATATTCAATGAATATGACAGGCCTTTTGAGAACCAGACCTTCTCTAGCTGTCTTAGATTCAAGCAGTGATGTCTATGATATGATTGGAGTTTTTGTAGGGGAAGAGTTACGAGGTGTTGGAACGATCGAATACCTACCCGATCTTGAAACAATATCTAACTTTCATCCGTATGAAGTCTTCCTGACTATTTATAGTAATGTATCTGAGGGCGAAGAATTATCTTTTAGAGTTTGGGATGCATCCGAATGTTCCTTACTTGGTCAAGTTGAAGAGACGTTTGCTTTTAATGCAAATAATGTCTTGGGTAGTCTTACTAATCCAGTAAATCTAACTGCAACAACGGAGATTCTTTCTTCAGGTTCATATCCTGAAGGATGGACGTGGCTATCTATGAATACCTATCAAGAAGATATGTCGATTAACACTCTTCTTTCTACCTTCAGTCCTAATGCCGGTGATTTAATAAAGTCACAAACTCAATTTTCTCAATACTCATCCGTCTCAAATTTATGGGTTGGTGGTTTAGATACTCTTGATAATCAATCCACTTATTTATTGAAATTAGATGGTGCGGATACCCTTACTAGAATAGGATATCCTGTAGATGTGGAACTTGATACTATCACGATTAATGAGGGATGGAATTGGGTTGGATATACTCCACAAGAAAGTTATCCTATAAATGAAGCTTTGATTTCTCTTGATACAATTGCTATCACTGGTAATCTTATTAAAAGTCAGTTTGGGTATGCTCAATTTTTAGAGAATTATGGTTGGTATGGTAGTATGGATTATATGGATCCAGGTGAAGGTTATCTAATCAATACAGCGAATGATGGAGTACTACTATATCCATTTAATATTCCTGGTAGTGTTCAGAGTATAGAGGAACCAATCATTAGGGAGCTAGCTGATAATGCACCCGATTGGGAGGTGGATCCTTATCAATATTCAGGTTCTATGAATATAACGGGTGAGTTGATTGTACTTGATCTACCATCGACAAATCCTCTGGATATGGTTGGAGCATTCATCAACGATGAATGTAGAGGAGTCGGATATCCGATCTACATTGAGCCTTTAGATAAGCATGTTGTTTTTCTGACCATCTATGGGAATGAAAATGAGATTGGGAATATTCAATTCCATGCGTACTCCGAGCAAATTGATGAGATATTATATGCTCCTGAAGTAATCAGTTTTGAATTAAATAATATTGTTGGCGACTTTAATGAGCTGTATGTGTGGGATACACGTTTTCTTGAAATTGGTGATGATAGTTTTATTCCTAATGTGTTTAGTCTTTCTCAGAATTATCCGAACCCTTTTAATCCGTCAACTACTATTGGGTTTGGTTTACCAACAGTAAGTAATGTTAATATCACTATTTATGACGTTCTTGGTAAAAAAGTAGCTACGATTGTTAATGAGAAAATGGAACCTGGATATTATTTTAAAACATGGAATAGTAATAATAAATACGGAAATGAAGTAGCTGCTGGCCTATATTTTTATCAAATTATCGCTGATGGTTTTACAAAAACAAGAAAGTTGGTACTCCTTAAGTAAAAGATAAAATAATAATAAATAGACTTAAAGGTTACTGTTCAAGTATATGTTTAAAAAAAGTATAAAGTGGATTTCTTATTTTATCCTCCTCTGTTGCTATGCTCATACAGAACCGCCATCTTGGAATGTAGATGAGACTGCTTTTGTAGGAAACTCATCTATATCCGCAGAGCTCTTATTAAATGAGGTTCTGCAGGGTGATGGAAATATAATTGGGGCTTTTGTGAATGGTGATTGTCGAGGTGTTGGAAATCCCGAGAATTATCAAGGTAATTGGCTTTATTTCCTTTCTGTCTACGGTAATGAAAATGGAGATACCTTAAATTTTAAAGCATGGATAGCGGAAACAGACACTGTTTTAGATATTTGGGAAAAAGTTATCTACGAATCAAACTCTTCTTCTGGAACACCTGATAACCCGATTCAGCTCAGCGCATATTTAAATTTTGATTTTCAACCAAACCTTACTGGAATCCCAAGTCAGGTTATTGAAATTGGTACAGAATTCACTGATATCGACCTAAATGATTACCTTACATCTCTAGATGGAGATCCTATTATTTGGACAGCAGAAGGGGAAAATTTAACTATACAGATAGTAGATGGAATAGCCTCTGTAAATTCGAACATTAATACATGGACAGGCTCAGAGCTTGTTATCTTTTTAGCTACAGAAAATACTGAAAATAGTTTTGCAGATTCAGATACTGTTTTATTTAAAATTTTGCCATTGGATAACCCACCGACTCTTAGTGAAATAGTAGATCAAACTATAGGTACCTATGGAAACTTCTTAGATATAGACCTTAATAATTATCTAACTGAATTAGATGGCGATAGTATAATATGGAGTGCGTTATTTAGTGAGCCTTTAACTACAGATGATAGTCCATCTTGGAGCATTAATCCTTCAAGTTTTGAATTTAATATGTCTGCAACCATTGTCGTTGAGTCCAATAAAGTCATGTCAGCTGATAGTGAAAGTGTATTAGCTGCATTTTCTTCAAATGGTGTAATAGCTGGTGTTACTAGCCCATTAGAATATGGTGATAAATGGATTTACTCTCTGACCATCTACTCAAATACTAATTTAGATACAGTTTCTTTTCGTTTTTACAATTCTGAACTACTTCAAAATTTTCCAGTGTTGGAAAACATTATTTTCTCGACAAATGATATTATCGGGTCACCTGATGATCCTTTTCTTTTACAAGCTGGTAATATTTTAGTCCAACTAGGTACAAATGGAATAGCCAGTTTTGATCTTATAGATAAACTTTGGACAGGTTCGGAAAGTATAAGTTTTATTGCTGAAGACCATGGAACCTTAAATAATTACACCGCTACAAATGAAGTTTCCTTGACCGTTATTCAAGATTTTGCTCCTGTTATATCAGGTATTCCTGACCAGGCCGTGGAAATGGGAACTCTTTTTTCTTCATTTGATGTAATTGATTTTGTCCAAATTTATGATAATGATGAAGTGATGTATAGTTTCAATGACCCTCAAAATTTAGAGGTCAATATTATTGGGGATATTGTCTCTATCTCTGCAATAGATGAGAATTGGATTGGATCTAATTCTATTATTTTTACAGTTACAGATAATTCTGAAAATAGTTTCACTACTTCAGATACGGCAGATTTTGAAATTTTATCACTTGATGATCCACCTACTTTATCTATAATTGAAGATCAAACAGTAGAAATAGGTCAAGAGTTCACATCTATTAATCTCAATACTCATTTAATAGAGTTAGATGGAGATAGTGTAGCTTGGAGTTTTGAATTTTTACATCAGGATATTACTACAGTAGAACCTGAATGGAATGTTGATGCTTCTGAATATGAATATTCTATGACTGTTACAGCGAAAATTAAATCTCTTGGAAATCCTGTAATTGGTTCAAATCATATTTTGGCAGCTACCTCTGAGGAGGGAAATATATTAGGTGTCTCTAATGGAATTGAATATCTAGGGAATTGGCTATACTTTTTAACAATTTATTCTAATTCTCCTGGAGGAGAAATTAAATTTTTATTTTATGATTCAGAACATCAAAGAATTTTAGAAGGCTCTGAAGAATTAATATTTAGTGTAAATGAAACAAATGGAGGTCCCGATGTACCATATGAAATTTTTGTTGGACCGATATTTGCTTCTATTAATTCAACAAATCAAATTATATTTCAAACAATAGATCCTATATGGGAATACCCTGAAAACCTTAGGATTACCGTTAAAGATCAAGGTACTATTAACGAATATTCATCGAGTTATGATGTTCAAATTATGATGGATAATGATTTTCCAACTATTTCTTTGGATACATTGTTTGTAAATGAAGGAAGCCAATTTGAACCTATTGATCTTAAGGTAGTGATAATGGATAATTGGTCCACTTTTGATTCATTGGATATATCAATATCTGATCAAAATTTATTTGAACTAGTAATTACAAATGATTCTTTGTTTGTCTCAATTGAAGATTCTAATTGGTTTGGTGAAAATATAGTAACATTTACCATCGGTGATAAGCATCCATTTAATCCATTAATTTCTGAAATTGAAATACCATTTATTGTGATAAATATTAATGATAATCCTGAAATATCAGATATTCCAGATAAATTAATGGATGAAGATCAGATTCTTCTGTTTGGTCTATATGCTGAAGATTATGAAGATGATTCTTTAATCTACTTTTCAAATGTTTTATCTGGAGAAATAGTTGCTGAAATAATTGCAGATTCAATAATTCTAGCACCTATTTCTGATTGGAGCGGTACCTGCGTTCTTCAGGTTATTGTAGATGATCAGAAAGGGGGGAGAGATACAACAGGATTTAATGTTCTTGTTTCCGAAATCAATGACCCTCCGTTATCTAGAATAGACACTCTCGAGGGCCTTGAAGATGAAATATTATCTATAATGCTAAGCGATTGTGATGTTGATACTGAAGATGATAGTCTTTTATTCTCTACTGTTATGTTACCTTTATATGGTGAACTGATTTTAGAGGGAGGTCTCTTTTCTTTTAATCCGGGATTAAATTGGTCAGGTATAGACTCATTTAAATATGTAATCTATGATGGATATCTTTATTCAGATACAGGAACTGTATATATCAGCGTTTTACCTTTAAATGATAAGCCTATAGCAAAAATTCTAAATAATCAAATTACATCCATGCAATCACAACGCTTAGTAATAGATGGATCAATGTCATTTGATTTTGATAATGACTCCCTTGATTATTTTTGGGAAATAGATGAATTATTTTTAATAGAATCTGAGGAGAATAGGAAAATTATCATTAATACACCTGAATTAGATTCTGACTCAGTTTTTCAAATCATTTTGACTGTAAGTGATGGAAGTCTCCTCTCTGATCCTGATACGTTACGTTTGATCATAGTTAATTTTTCACCAAATGAAATCTTACCTTCATTTGCTGAAACCGAAATCAATTTAAGCGAAAGTATCCCAATTTCAGTTGAAATTCCTCAATTTTTCAGTGTTGATTCTATATCTCTAAATTATTGGAACGGTGAAAATAATTTTGTATCCAAAGAAATGATAACGGAAGGAAGTACAAGAAATTTAACTTTCAGTGCAAGTATAGATCCTAATAGTGTTGGAATTAAAGGAGTCTCATATTTTGTTTATGCTGAAAGTGTGAATGGAAATAAGATCCAAACAGACACTACTGATATTCAAGTCTCTTTTGCTTCAAATACAGTATTGTCAACCATGGAAAATAGTGCCATTCAGAATGGTCTATTAAAAAGAAAATGGATGAACATTTCTATCCCTTCAGAATTAAATGATAATTCAATTGCTAGTATCTTTCATTCTGTTTTAGATGGAGGACCAAATAATTCAAAGTGGATGCTATATGAATGGAATGATAAAAAATGGATCGAACCAGATAAAGTAGTTTCAGGAAAAGGGTACTGGATAAAACAGATCAAGAATGATAGAATTGACTTTTCTCTTGGAGAGGGTAAAACTTCAAAACTGAGTGGTCTCACCATAGATTTAGATGTTGGTTGGAACCTTATAAGTTCACCATATCTATTTCCTGTTCGTGTTCCAAGTTATGATGATCAATTATCTGAAATTTATTACTTCGATGGGAATGGGTGGGTTGACTCTACGATTACACATTTGTTACCTTGGGCAGGCTATGCAATCTTTAACTATTCTGATATACCAGAGACTTTAACACTTAGTCCATTAGATGAAGATTATTTGGATAACCTTGACTCGGTGAGTGAACCTGAGTGGACATCGACGATTAGCGTTAGTGCTAATGGATATTCAGACTCTAAAAATATTTTTGGTGTTCATAAGGAATCAAGTAATTCATTTGACTTGATTGATTGCCCTGAGCCACCAACCTTAGGTCAATATATTTCACTATATTCAATATCTCCAAATAGTAAAACTCCTTACAAACGACTAACAAAAGATTTTAGAAAGCTTAAAGAAGAGTCCCTTTATGTTTGGGACCTTGAATTAGAATCAACGATCACAGATCTTAATGGTGAGATCAAGATACAAGTTGAAGGTGATTTAATTGAGCATGAGTTATGGTTTTTAGATATGCAAAACAGAGATTTTTCTCAGTTAGAATTAGGCAGCTCACATTTTTTAGATATTAATAAAGTAAACTCTAATACGGTCTATTATTACAAGCTTATATATGGGTCATATGGAGAAATTCAAGAATATTTCAGTACTGTTGTTCCTAAAAAATATTCCTTACATAATAATTATCCAAACCCATTTAACCCAATAACAACAATACCATTTGATATTCCAAATTCCTCGATTGTATCGATCTCAATATATGATGTTGGAGGTAGAATCGTAAAAACGTTAACGGAGCAAAATTGGCCTGCAGGCTATCATGAATTGCAATGGAATGGGCAAAGTTCAAATGGACGAATGGTTGGAACTGGAGTCTATTTTATAAGGATGGAATCTGAAAAAATCGTCCAGTATAAGAAAATGATATTATTAAAATAAGTCATTAAATGAAAAATCTAAAAATCATATATATAATAGTTCAATTCGGAATGCTTTTTGCGCAGGAAGAATTACCTAGTTCAGTCATTGAAAATAAAGATTCTTCTAAATTAGATTCTTTGAATATTGAAGTTGAGAACTCAATTAAAGAAAAGGATAAAGACTCTGATTCTTTGAAAGTCGAATCTGATAGTACATCAGCCACAAATATTGAGGTCCGTGATTCATCAGAAGTTGAATCTATTAATTCAGAAAATGACTCGACAGAAATAGAAATAACCGGATTAAATAAAATTGAGAAAAAATATAACCAACTAAAAACCTATTTAGAAAACCCAAAAATAAGAAAGATAATAATTGGAGCTGGGATAGTTGTTCCGATTATATATGTGTTAACAAAAAATAAAGAGGATAAAAAAGAGGTCATAGGATCTCCTCCAGAATGGCCAAGATAATTTAACTTTATATATCTTTTTAGATTTTAATAATACACAAAATATAATTTATAAAAGCCCTTTAAACCGGATCAAGTCCAATTCAATTTCAACCGAGATGTTACTAATTGGATATGCTTTTGATGGCTTTCCAATTTATCATTATTAGGGTTATTCAAATGCAACGGGTAATAATTCAACTATGTATAAAATTCTCTCTAGCTATAAAATAAAAACAGGTGAAAGAGTCGGAGATGGATAAATAGCACCCTGTGGAGACTATAAGGGGGCATATGCAGCGGATTATGAGTTTATTAAGAGTTTGTGACTAAGAGAGATGTAATGGAAGAGAAGAGGTGATCCTCAGTGTTCGAATGGAACTTATTATTATGTAATAACAGATACATATCCAGGTATTCCAAGAACTTTTGTAGGGATACCTTCATCCAATTTTACTATTTTTTAGTACTTTTTCTGTATAAATAACAAAAAACCCCATTTTTATGGGGTTTTCTTAATGAGTAAAGCAGACTTACTTAATTGATAAAGAACTAGAGATCTTTTAAATCCTTGAGTAATTGTTGAAGCATATCTTTTGCATCTCCAAATACCATGATTGAATTATCAAAACCAAACAACTCATTTTGAATACCTGCAAAACCAGTATTCATGGTTCTTTTATTGATAATTACTGTACGGGATTTATCTACATCTAATATAGGCATACCATAGATAGGTGATGATTTATCATGTCTAGCCGATGGATTTACAACATCATTAGCTCCTAAAACCAATGCAACATCACAATCTTCAAACTCTGAATTGATTTCATCTAAATCTTTGAGCTGCTCATAAGGAATGTTGGCTTCCGCTAGTAATACATTCATATGTCCAGGCATGCGACCTGCAACTGGATGAATTGCATATAGAACCTTTTTGTCTTTACTTTCTAAATATTCGGCTACTTCTCTTACCGCGTGCTGTGCTTGAGCAACGGCAAGTCCATACCCTGGAACAATAATTACTTTTTCAGCGGCATCAAAAATCATGGCTGCTTCTTCAGTAGAATAACTTTTAATAGCAATCTCTTTACCTGGGTTTTCTCCAGTTGATTCTTGTTTTAACCCAACAGCACCAAATATTACGTTTGTTAGGCTTCGGTTCATTCCCTTACACATAATATTAGTCAGTATTAAACCAGATGCTCCTACCAGAGCTCCTGAAATAATAAGCCCATTGTTCATTAGCACAAAACCTGTAGATGCAGCTGCAACACCAGAATAAGAGTTTAATAGAGAAACAACAACCGGCATATCAGCACCACCAATTGGGATTGTTAATGTGATTCCTAGAACTGCTGAAATAGCGATTAGGTAATAAAAATAATTGATTTGGCCTGGGTTTTGAGCAAGTAAAACAGCGACTACCAAGAGTCCTATTGCAAGTAATGCATTAAAAAATTGTTGGCCGGGAAAAACAATAGGCTGACCACTTATAAACCCTTGAAGTTTTCCAAAAGCGATGAAACTTCCAGTAAGAGTTAGTGTACCTACAAAAACAGATATAATTATTGTAGAAACTGTAAAAGTACTTATATCACCACCTTTTAAAAATTCAGCTGCAGCAACAAGCGCTGATGCACCACCACCAAATCCATTAAAGATTGCAACCATTTGGGGCATTTGGGTCATTTCAACTTTAATTGCGAATATAGCACCTATTACAGAACCAATTAAAATACCAATAAATATTAATTTTAGATCAATTTGACCATTAGATAACAGAGTTGCTATAATAGCTATAAACATACCTAAAGCAGCTATAAAGTTTCCTTGACGTGCTGTTTTTGGATGAGAAAGTTTTTTTATACCTAAAATAAAAAGTACTGAGGCTAACACATAAGATAAATTTGAAAAAAGCATAACCGTCCTTTAATTTCTTTTAAACATTTTAAGCATTCGGTCTGTAACCATAAAGCCACCAACAACATTAACTGTGGCAAAAATAACGGCAATAAGACCTAGGTAAGCACCAACACCACCGTTGACTTCAGTGGAAATAATTGCTCCAACCACAGCAATCCCTGAGATTGCATTTGAACCACTCATTAAGGGAGTATGGAGTGTGGGAGGGACTTTTGTAATGATTTCAACGCCAACAAAAATGGCTAAGATAAATACCGTAAGTATATTAATGTCCATTTCTTTATAAATCCTCTAACGCTTTCTGCGTTGGTTCGTTTGTTATCTCACCTTTGTGGGTAAACATAGATCCAGAAATGATTTCATCCTCGAGGTCTAGGTTTAATTCACCGTCTTTTATCATATATTTCAGAAAAGCTGCAATGTTTTTTGAGTAAAGCTCGCTTGCATGTACGGGCATGGTACCAGGTATATTTGATGTTCCATCTATTGCGACTTGATTAAAATGAGTAATCTCATCTTTTTTAGTTAATTCACAATTCCCACCATTTTCAGATGCAAGGTCCATGATAACAGATCCAGGTTTCATGGATTCAACCATGGCCTTTGGAATAAGCATTGGTGCTGGTCTACCAGGAATAAGGGCTGTTGTTATAACAATATCAGCTTTCTTTAGATGTTCATGCATAAGCTCTTGTTGCTTTTTCTTATAGTCGTCTGATGTCTCTTTCGCATAACCACCTTCTCCGACGCCATCATCCGAGTCAGACTCTACTTCTATAAATTTAGCTCCGAGTGATTCAACCTGCTCTCGTACAACAGGTCTAACATCAAATGCTTCTACCTGAGATCCAAGTCTCTTTGCCGTTGCTATCGCCTGAAGCCCAGCAACACCGGCGCCAATAATAAGTACTTTTGCCGGTCTTATTGTACCCGCTGCTGTCATTAATAAGGGCATATAGACACCAAGTCGATTAGCTGCCATTAAAACTGATTTATAGCCAGCTATATTGGCTTGAGAAGATAATGCATCCATTTTCTGAGCAAGAGTTGTTCTTGGAATTAGGTGCATTGAAAATCCTGTTATCGATTTCTTTTTTAATGCCGAGACATATTCAAGTTCTCTAGTAGCCTGGCAAAAAGAGATTGAAGCAGAACCTTCTTTCATAGATTCTATTTGCTCTAACGAAGGAGGCAACACTTTCAATAGAATATCAATTTTAGAGAAAATTTCTTTGCTCTCTTGGACAATAGTTGCTCCCGCATTGATATAGTCCTCATCCGAGATAAAGGATTTCAGACCTGCTTCTGATTCAACATGTACTTCTAAACCAGATTTAATTATATCTTTTACAGTGTCTGGTGTAGCGGAGACTCGAGTCTCGTTACTGGAAGTTTCTTTAGGTATTAATACAATCATATTCGTTTCTTTTTATATAAATTTGATAATGAAGGGCCTAAAATTAACACGATATAATTCAAATTTCATCCTGAAAAAGTGTAAATTTTCTTCTCTGATTTTAATTAATTGAAAACAAAATAAATGAAAAAATATTACTTATCATGTCTTTTTTTACTATCTAGTGTCTTTACAGAAACCTATTTTGTACCAAACGACTTTAATACAATTCAATCTGCAATAAATGGCTCTGCAAATGGGGATTCAATTATTGTTTCCGCAGGAGAATACACTGAGTCAATTAATTTTTTGGGTAAAGAAATTTTTGTTTCTTCTCGTTATCTACTAGATAATGATTCTACATTAATTGGTTTGACTGTAATTGATGCCCAGCAAAATGGAAGTGTGGTTACTTTTAAAAATAATGAGTCAGAGAACTCAATCCTTCAGGGTTTTACATTGCAAAATGGAAATGGGAATAATGAAGACCCAGACGGGAATGGTTCTTTTTATACGTACGGAGGAGGTATTTACTGCGAAGGTAGTGAACCTGCTATTAAGGATTGTATCATCCAAAATAATATTGCAAACCAAGGAGGAGGAGGAGGAATCTTTTGTTATAATGCTTCCCCTAGTTTCTATGGTTGTATGATTTCTGGGAATTTGACGGATGATGTGGGTGGCGGTCTATATACAAGACAATCGTCAAGTCCTCAATTTTTTAATTGTACCTTTTATAATAATACTTCTGAGTTTGGAGGTGGCTGTTATTTACGTAATGAGTCTAGTGCCTACATGGAAGATGTTACTTTTCAAGAAAATACTGCAAACAATTCAGGGGGTGGAATATCACTTAAAGATGATTCTGATTTAGTAGGGAATAAAATTAAATTGATAGGAAATGAGGCTGATGGATTAGGCGGTGGTTTATATATCAATAATGCTAACCCCGACTTCTCTTTTTTACTAATAGCTGATAATCTAGCTAGTTCAGGTGGTGGTATCTATATAAGAAATAATTCAACCGTTAGCTTTAGTAACGCAACTGTCGCAAATAATTCAGCGGGTCTTTATGGAGATGGAATGTATTTGAGAGATGGAAGTGAAATAACTATCGTGAACTCGATTTTTTGGAATAATGGGTCCAATCAGGTTTACTTTAGGTCTGATGGGAATGAGGCTGAATTAAATATAGATTATAGTTTAGTACAAGATTTGGAAGATGGAATAAATATTAACGATAATGGAGATCTAAATTGGGGTGATAATAATATAGATGAAGAGCCTTATTTTTGTAATAGTCCAGCAGGAAACTATTTTTTAAGAGAGAATTCTCCTTGCCTTGTCTCTGGCCAGGAAAATGATTTAATTGGAAGTTTTGAATCTGGTTGTGGTCCCATAAATACTGGTCCTTTATGGTATGTCGATCTTAATGGTAATGATCAAAATGATGGTAGTCTGGAATCGCCCTATGAGTCTATAGAACGTGCGATGACCTCGGCGGTTGATGGTGATACAATAAGACTATTCTCTGGTACATACACAGAATTATTAGACTTTCAGTCAAAAGAAGTAGTTTTGGAATCAAGGGCTTTTGAACTTGGTGATATGGCTCTTATTCAAGAAACTAATTTTGGGTCTAGCATGGTTGGAGGAAGTTGCCTTGTGCTTAGTGGAGCTTCAAATAACAATGCTATAATAAGAGGTCTGTCTTTTAGAGGTGGATCCGAACCCAATGGCGGAGGAATTGTAGTTTCAAATTGTTCTCCAAAATTAAGTCACTTAATAATTGAGGATAATAATGCTGAAATAGGTGGTGGTCTTTATTTATTTCAATCTGATGCTGAATTATCTGATCTTACCATTCGAAATAATGGTGCAAATTTTGGCGGTGGTATTTATATATCTGGCGGGAACCCACTTCTTAATAATGTAGCATTAGAAAATAATATTGCATACTGGGGAGGAGGAATCTACAGTCAGAATTCAGAATTTGATATTGTAAATTCAGCAATAACAATGAATGAGGCTCTTATTGAAGGTGGTGCCTTATATCAAAACAATGGTATCGGAAATATAAGCTGGACAGCTATCCAGGATAATGATGGATCTGACTATGGAGGAGCGATTGTAGTTAATCAGGCTACATTAGACCTTGATCAAATTACATTCGCGGGGAATACTTCTGGCGTTGGTTCTGCTGTTGCCATGAACAGCTCTGTAGTTTCAATCACGAACTCTATTTTGTGGTTCAACAATGGATCTTTGTTTTATGCTGCTGCAGAAAGTGGATTGACATCTTTAGAAATAGCTTTTACAAATATAGAGGGTGGAATTACTTCTATTGAAGAAATGACAGGAGTTCTCCTCACATTAGGAGAGCAAAATATGGATTTAGATCCTCAATTTTGCGATTCTCAAGGATCTGTCTATAACTTGCAGGAATCATCGCCGTGTTTAATAGCATCAAGCTCTGATGGAGTATTGGGTGCTCATGAACTAGATTGTGACGAGGTTCTTTCAGTTTCGAGACCTCCTGTACCTTCAAAATTTAGCTTATACCAAAATTATCCAAATCCTTTCAATCCTTCAACTGAAATACGTTTTGAAGTTTTTGAATTTGATACTTATGAGTTATCTGTTTTTAATCTAAATGGACAATTAGTTAAAACTCTTTTTTCTAATTTTAAAGTTCCTGGATCACATGTTGTTACATGGAATGCAAGGGATAGAAATGGTGTGAAAGTTCCTAGTGGTGTCTATTTGTATTTATTAAAAAATTCAAAAAATCAAGAATCAAAAAAGATGATTTTAATGAAATAGTGATTTAAAACACTTAGGATGGGATAACCATTCTTTTTCTAGGTAACTAGAGTGTATATTTTGATATAATAAACCTACATTATGTCTATTAAAAATCTATTAAAAATACTAATAATTCAGGTCTTAATCTCCACAGCCGGACTTTTTGCGCAATCAAATGACGATTTTTTGGGTCATTGGATTGGATCTGAAGACCTTTTATCTCCAACCACTTCTTATGAATATAGAAATATTTCGATCCTGGTCAATCAAGGTGGCGAGAGAGAAGGCTTTAATATTTATTCCTCTTCATCTGATTTTTTATATAATCAAAACCTGGGTTGGGCTTACCACTATCTAACCTTTAATAAAGAATCTAATCAGCTAATTTTCTTAAGGCGGTTTATGACTCCTCTAGGTATTCTTGGTTATGAAGAAATACGCTATGAAATAGTGGACTACCTGGAAAATTCTATTGTCGCTGTTCATGAGTCTCTAAGTGGTGATGTCTTTCACCAGATACGATTAAATTTAAATTTATTAGACATAGATAAAACACTACCCGATAAGTTTTCATTATCTCAGAATTATCCAAACCCTTTTAATCCTGAAACAACGATTGAAATATTTTTAAAAAATAAAGCGAATGGATCTCTTATTATTTATAATATAAATGGACAAAAAGTTCGTTCACTTCATTCAGGTTCTTTTTCAAAAGGTTTAACTAAGCTTAAGTGGAATGGAAGTAATGATTCTGGAAACCTCCTTGCAGGCGGTTTTTACGTGTACTCACTAGTTTTAGATGGGTCACTTGTCCAAACGAATAGAATGCTACTGTTAAAATAACTTTTAACATCTTTTCTGTTAGTAGTTTAAGTTTCAATATGCCAATATTTAAAAAATTATTCCTGATTGTTCTTTTTGTTTCTAGCTTAAGCGCTACGTGGTTTGAAAATGTAATACGTATTATCAAACAACCTGACGGTGAAAGTTTTCAATGTTTTGTTACTGGAGATCAATACTTAAGAAGGTTACATGATGAAAATAACTTTACGATACTACTCGATATCGAAGATGGTTATTACTATTACGCAGAAAGTGTATTTTCTGAGAAACTAGTACCCTCGGACTATAAAGTGGGATCCATAAATCCTGAGCTGATTGGTATAGAAGCTGGATTATCTTTGAGTCATGAATCTTATCTAGAAAGAAAAGAATTCTATGGACATGAATCTGGTACAAGACCAGAAAGAGATGCTCCAAGTACTGGTGAAATAGCTCAAATTAATGTATTCATTCGATTTGCTGATGACCCTGATTTTCCACAACCTAGGTCGTATTACGACGCGGTATTTCAAACCGATTTAGATGAACCATCTCTCAAACATTATTTTTTAGATATATCACATGATTCACTTCTTGTTAATACTTTTCACTATCCAGGTAGCTTTACAGGTTCAAACTCTGCTTACGTAGATGATTTCAATCGAGGACATTATCAACCATATTCAACTGCAAATCTTGAGGGGTATAATGGAGATAATGAGCGTGCGCAGAGGGAACATTCTCTGTTATCTAATGCTCTCAATTCTATCTCCACAAATATTTCACCTTTAATTAATGTTGATGCAAATAATGATGGCTTAGTAGATGCTGTCTCATTCGTTATTTATGGTTCACCTGGTGATTGGGCTGATTTATTGTGGCCACACAGATGGTCTCTTTATGGAGAAGATGTTATTATAAATGGTTCGCAGGTCTATGATTACTTATTTATGCTTTCTGAATCTTGGTATTTTAATGTAGGTGTTTTATGTCATGAGTTTGGTCATGTTTTAGGTGCACCAGATTATTACCATTATGATGGAGGTGGTGCTCCAACACCTGTAGGCGGTTGGGACGTCATGGCTTCAAATGGAAATCCACCTCAATTTCCAAGTGCATTTACGCGCTGGAAATATTTTAATTGGGGTGAGATAACTGAAATAACTCAAAGTGGAACCTATACGCTTAATTCACTTCATGAGCAGACGAATAATGCTTTTAAAATCGCTTCTCCAAATTCAGATACGGAATATTTTGTATTTGAATACAGAAAGCAAGAAGGAATGTATGATGAAAATGCGCCGGGAAATAACTCGGGCTTAGTTGCGTATAGAATAAATCCTAATGCTGGTAATGGAAATGCCCAAGGTCCACCAGATGAAGTGTATGTCTACCGACCGGGTGGAACATTAGTTAATAATGGGAATTTTGACCAAGCACCTTTCAGTGCCGATTATGGAAGAACAGAGTTTAATGATAATACGGATCCATCCTGTTATCTGTATAATGAAGGAAACTCAGCGGACGGTGGAATAAATATTTATAATATTACGGGCTCAGGAGAAACGATCTCATTCTCTGTTTCTTTTGGTGTTCCAGAATTATCAACGGATCCAATATCTTTAAATTATGAAATAAATCCAGGAGAAAGTCAAAGTCAAGTACTCGCAGTCTCTAATTCTGGAGATGAGGAAACTGTTTTAAACTATGAAATAAGTATTGGTGGGGCGATCCCTTTTGAGAATCCATTAGGCGGTCCAGATGAAGGAGATTATTTTTGGACAACTTTATCCGAAGAAGAGCCTGGGTCTGACCATGATTGGATTGACTTAAGTGAAATAGGGCTCTTATTACCATTATATCATAATGATCAATTTTCACAACAAATAATTGAGTTACCTTTTGAATTTACATTTTTTGAAGAATCATATAACTTTGTCGAGGTGAATGCAAATGGATGGATCGGATGGACTAGTGCAAATGAAACAGTTTGGTTAAATGACGAATTGCCATCTTCGACACTTCCTAGGCCCGCTATATTCGGATTCTTTGATGACCTTAACCCGCAGAATGATAATGGCAACTCAAACTCAGCTGGAGAAGTTTATTATCATGTAAATAATGAAAGAGCCGTCATCTGGTTTGATGGAGTTGTTCGTTGGAATACGACTGACTGGGGTGAGTATGATTTTCAGATTGTCCTTTATTCTGATGGGGCTTTTGCGATTAACTATCAAGCTATGAATGGAACACTAAATTCTGGAACTGTTGGATTTCAAAATAGTGATGGAACTCAGGGAACCCAAATAGTAGCAAATGAAGAATTTATTGGAAGTAATATGACAGTCTTGGTTGAAGCAACCGAAAATAATGTTCCTTGGGCTTTATTGACTTCCGAAGAAAATGAGCTAGCAGGTACTCTGAATGGGCAAGAGTCTTCTAATTTTAATATTCAGGTATTAGCTAATGATTTAGAACCTGGAAACTATGGGGCCTCTGTTAACATTACTTCTTCTGAAGCCTCTTCTATATCTGTACCTATTGATCTTACCGTTTTAGGCGGAGTGGTAGCTCCAGAGCTACCAGTACTTGATATCTCAGGGGTAGCCAGCGGGATTATTTCTCTTCCAGCTAATGTAGATACTATTTTTTCTAACCTTGCGAGTAGATATACTCATATTGAAGCACCCAACGGAGATGTTATTCAATTTTTAATTCAAGATGATTTTTCTGAGCATCAGGTATTGCATGTCCGGAAGGTTTTAGAGTTTTACCTACTTAATATTCCAGAAAGCGAATGGGGTGCAAATAAGTCATCCATTGCAGCTTCAATCGCATCGAATAATGCGATACTATTTTTATTAAATGATGAAGCTGAGTATGAAAATCCTTATTTACAAGCGATCTTTGAAGCGGGAATAAATGGACAAGATCTTCTTTCCATTGAGGTCCATCCAGAAGGAACTCCAGAATATATTTCTAGCTCAAGAAGGGATGCCACTTATGAAGAGGTATTGCATTACGTTCATGGATATGGAATACAACTTGCCATGCCTTGGATGCAATCTGAAATAATAGAATCTATGAATGTAGCTATTGAGAATGGTTATTATAGCCCACTCAATGATTTACCTTCTGAAGACTATGATGAAGAATACTTCGCAATGGGATTAGAATGTTATTTGGGTTTATGGGCTCATGATCCATCAGGCGATGGGTTTTCAGGTAATAATGAATACTCTTTTAATTCTAGGGAAAATATGGAGATAGGAGATCCTCTATTATTTAATTTAATAAAAGGTTTCTTCGGTGAATTCTTATTATACACGCCAGTTCTTCCAGATAATTACAATGGTACTTTTACCATAGCTTTGGATCCGGAAGAGATCTACACTTTGAAATCTCAATACTTAGTAGATCTTACTCTTTCAGGTGAAAATAATTCTAACCTTATAGGAAATGATTTAGATAATCATCTCACGGGTAATGCCGGTTTTAATTACTTCGAAGGTCAAAAAGGTGATGACTTAATTAGGGGTAATAGTGGTACTGATCGAGCTATTTATATCGGTGATCGAGATGAATATATTGTACTGACTCCTGATGAAACAGGAGACTCCTCTTACCAAATTATCGATTTGGTTCCAGGAAGAAATGGTGTAGATAATCTTTATGATGTCGAAGAAATTGAATTTGATGGAAATGTTTATACTCTAAATGAGTTATTGGAATTAGATGATATAAATCATCTGCCAGTTAATTTCTCATTATCAAAGCCCTATCCTAACCCATTTAATCCTGTAACAAGTCTCAGGTTTGAGATACCTAGTCTTAGTCTAGTGAATATCTCAATATATGACTTAAGTGGGCACCTTATTAAAATACTTACAGAAAAAAAATATGATCAAGGTAGATACGAATTAGATTGGAACGCTCAAAATAATTACGGCAAGGTTGTACCGACTGGAATCTATTTTATTAAGTTCACTTCTAAAGCTTTTACTCAAACTAGAAAAATACTTTTTTTGAAGTAGTATAAGGAAAATGTGAGTATAATCACACTTCCTCTCGTTTATTTTTTGAGTCAAGTGATTCTAAAATTTCACCTTTTATGTAGTAGGAAATAAATAATAGTTAAAAATATAGAAACAAGGAGATGTAAAAAAATGAATCTCAAACGTAAATCAGCTTCAGGTTTTACAATGATTGAAATAATGGTTGTGGTTGTTATTGTCGCTATTCTAGCGGTAATTGCACTACCGACATACCTTACCTATGTAGAAAGTGGCTATGCTTCCGAAGCTAGAACCGTTATGTCTAACATCAATAATGCTTCAAAGATGTATTATCAAACGCGTGGCGAATGGCCTTCCGAGGTTGATGAGCTAGAAAGATCTGGCCAGTTAGACGTAAGTCGTTCAACAAAATTAAAATGGACTTTTGATTTACAATTAAATGACCAAGGTGGAAGAATTACTGCGAGTAGTACTGAGGAGATGTCTGGGGGGCCAGGGAAGCAGGTTGTCTATGATGCTGACCTCGGGAAATTTACTGGATATGGTTCACCTAAAGGGGAGTAGCTTTTAATGGATCTTAATAAATTACTTTCATATTCAGTGGATAGTGGAGCATCGGATCTCCATTTAAGTGTTGGCTCCATACCGATGGTGAGAATAAATGGAACCATGCAGCGCCTAAATATGGAACCTCTAGTTCAACCTGATATGGATTCAATTATTAAACAGTGTATGGATGATGAGCAGATTAAAACGTTTGAAGAAAGAAAAGAAATAGACTTTTCTGCGACATTAGAAGGTAAAGGTAGGTTCCGTGTAAATATTTTTAACCAGATTAAGGGTTCCGCTGGAGTTTTTAGAACGATCCCTGAAGTCGTCCAAGATTTTGATGATTTAGGCATACCTCCCGTATTAAAAAACTTAGCATTAATAGATCGAGGGATGGTTTTATTAACAGGCCCTACAGGATCCGGAAAGAGCACAACCCTTGCGGCGATGGTTGATCATATAAATACACAAAAAAAATGTCATATAATAACTATTGAAGATCCCGTTGAATATTTTCATGAAACAAAAGAAAGTTTAATCAATCAAAGAGAATTAGGGGTTAGTACTCATAGTTTTGCAAACGCCATGCGTTCAGCTCTGAGAGAGGACCCTGATGTCATATTAGTTGGAGAGATGCGAGACCTAGAAACGATTTCTTTAGCACTAACTGCAGCTGAAACGGGTCACTTAGTTCTTTCTACATTACATACTTCCAGCGCGGTAAAAACTATAGATAGAATTATTGATATATTTCCTCCCGGGCAAAAAGGACAAATACGATCTATGCTTTCTGAGAGTCTAGAGGCTGTTGTTGCTCAAAAATTATTAAAAACAAAAGATGGAAAATCTAGAATTCCAGCTTGTGAAATAATGATTGCTAATACAGCAATACGAAACCTCATACGTGAAGATAGGATTTATCAAATTCCGTCTATTATACAATCTGGTGGTGTAGAAGGTATGCAGTCACTAGATCAAGATTTACAACGTTTAGTTTCCAAAGGCGAAATAGAAAGGCAATTGGCTCAGAGTATTGCAGAAAACCCAAAATTATTTGCACAAAATATTTTGTAATGAAATTTAAAAAATTCAGCTTAGGCATTGGTTTTATCGAGGTAATGACCGCTACGGTTATTATCTCAATTGCTTGTGTCGGGTTGATGATGGGTGTGGTTCATGCGCGAGGAGAACTCCATTCATTAGAGATTAAAGAGCGTGCAACGGAAGAGCTTTTAAATTATATGGAGTTTTGGAAAGGGAGGGTTGCAGATGGTAAGCTTTCACCTAGTGATCGTGCAGGTGACCCAGATGGTGATTCAATTTATTTAGTGGGTGGTCTTAACCAAAAAAAATCAATTGAGGCAAAAATTTACTATGATCTTAAAAGACTCAATCGGTTCAATGATTATGGGATAACGGATTTTACAAGGTATGAATTAGAGTGTTGGATAAAGTGGTCAGATAGGTTCTCATCGCCAACATCAAAATATTCTAGTGGAACAAACCGTGAAAGAAGAATCTCTACGATAATGACGGTTTTTGAATTATAATGAAAAGAGTGTTGACAACAAAATTCTCAGGAATGACTTTAGTCGAGCTATCTGCTGCCATTGTAGTAATGGCTATTATTTCTCTTGGTATGACAAGTGGAGCGCAGGCGGTAATGTTGCACTATCAGACAGACACGGTTAGGCAAGATATGCGTCAATATGGAAATAATATCATGCGTGAAATTACCCGAGAGCTAAACCTTGCTCAAAAAGTCGAGATTGGAAGTCAAAATGGATTTGCAACTATAAATTTATACGAATACTTCACAGACATCTCACCTTTGATCGTTGTTTCTTGCGGACAGAAATCAGGGATTAAATTTAATAATGGTGTTCCGGTTGATGGAGTATTGACTTTTCCAAGTGAGGGTGTATTCAGAGGTGAAAATCAACGAACCATCTACGTCGATGATTTCTTAGTTAACTATGAGCAGCAGGGCAGTCCGAGTCTGACATTGTTCAAAAATTCGTACATTCATTTAACGCTGGTCCTTGCTATGGAATCAGATGTCATGGATGAATCTTTTCAACCTGTTAAGGAATTACATACCTACCACAGAACTGTTTTTCTTGGAACAGCATATATTCAGAATAAAGTCACTAATGCGATGGGGGCTGATAATGTCTAATCAAATGAATAGAGGTAGCGCTGCACCATTAGCGTTATTATTTACATTAGTAAGTATGTTCTTCACAGTCGCTTATTTGAAAAATTCTTTTAGTCAATCAGTAGTAGAAAAATATAGATATGCTGAATGGAAGGCTCTTTATTCAGCTGAAGCTGGTTTAAATGATGTTGGGATGGTTGCATTGCCTTATATCACGGGTGATACCTTACTTTTATCTAGCGGAGTGAATTATGGAAAAGACGAGGAAGGAGAGCCGATAGGAACATATAAAGATATCGCATGTTCAACTCAATTAATACTAAACTCTACTAGAAAAGAATATAAGGCATACTCAACTGGAGTTTCGGAATATATTAATACTAGTGGTACGAATGTTTCTATTGAGAGACGCGTTTATACGACAATGGTTCCACAAGGTTTTGAAGAATTTATGTACTTTACAGATGTTGAAGCTCCGATTGGACCCGGTAATACGGGTGTGGTTAATTTTGGTTCGGGCGATGCGCTAGAAGGGAAAGTGCATACGAATGGAGATATGGCGTTCAGTAATTATGGTTGTCCTGAATTTAGTGGCGAGGTAAATATCACTTCTGAGGCAGTAGAAAATGGAGGTGGAATTGGAAGCTGGGGAGGATGCGATGAAGGTATTTTTGAGGATGATGATGGTAACTCAATCTTAGATACGGTCTCGACTATTATTTTTCCTCCTGATAATTCAGCGCAGACAGCGCGTTCAAATGCTACAAAAACATTTATTTCTGATTCTAAGTTGTTCAGATCCGGAAAAAAAGATACTCTTATTATGACGGAGATTAATTTTGTAGATGGTGGCTATTGGGCTGCACAATGGCTGTATAATATACCTCCAGTTGGAAGCCCTCCTGCAGAATTTGATTTTGTTTGGGATGCTGCAGATGATTTTGATAATATTGAAAATCAAATGCAATTTGCAGGCGATGGAATCTTTCAGAACGGATTTGGGTATACTTACATTAGGTTACTTGTTTCTCAATTAGATTTAAATGGTCTCCCTGTGGAACCAGACTTATTTGAGGTTGGAGATATTATTTCAATGACTAATAATGATGGATCTGTTGTATGCGGTGCTGAAATTTTGTCATCAAATCCATTTGGCGATAATATTTTTCTAATATTAGAAAACTTATTTACAGCAAATCCTCCAGGAGCCCCAAATACTGCGGCATTTGGTTTTTCTACTGGTGATGTAGTAACTCTTTCGAATGAAAGCGCTCCGACTGGCCTTGATCAAGGCATTGAGTGGAACGCTATGAACTATTACCATAATCATTATAATAATGATAATGAGTTTTGTCAGCCCGGAGATATTCAACATTTTGATTTTGAATACTGGACAGCTGGTGGAACAGCTTGTGATATCTTTTCATGTCCGGATATAATTTATAATAGTGATTATGTTCATATGTCTCGAACTTTTTTTCCTAGTGGAGTCTCTCCTCAGATTATCTATATAAAAGGTGGTCAAGTGCTTGTTCGAGGGACTGTAGATGGTCAATATACAATAGTCACCGATGATTTCACTGAATATCGAAGGCACGATGACATTGAAATTATAGATCGAGTGTGGGGTAATATTTGGTTAATAGATGATATAGTTTTTGCAGATTCTTATGCGAATGGTGAAGTTGTGCATCCAATGGATGGGGGCTCAAATAATGTCTTGGGTCTAATTTCTGGTGGAAGTGTAATAATTGCTAATACGCGGCCAAATGGAGCAAGGGGCGGACAGTATGGAACGGATATAAACATTAATGCCGCTATCCTAGCTATGAATGGAGGATTTATATCTCACTATTGGCAAAACTCTCTTTCTGATTATCATGATTGGAATGATGGACTGACATATGGTGTTATAGCTGATGGCCGAGGCGGTCATAGAAATCTTTATAGGCCTGAAGATACAGGCGGTGTCTATACAGGGAATGACGATGATAGAGGCACCATTAATTTATGGGGATCTGTCGTTCAATTTAAAAGAGGTTACATGAAAAGAAATTTTCCAGGGCCGTACAATACTTCCCCCGGTGTTGGTTATGATAAAAATTATCACTATGATTGGAATCTTCGATTGAAGCCTCCACCTTATTTCCCAGATCTACAAAACTCAAATAATACTGTTATTTTAAAAATGGCTTCCTATGGTGAAGCCAAAACTCAAAAACAAGATTAGGCTATAAAAAAAAATGTATTTAGGACTAGATATAGGAAGGCAGTTTGTCAAAATGGTGACAACTGAAAAAACGAAAGAAGGGTATAAAATTTTAGACGCTGGTTCAAGATTAGTTCCGGAACCTAATTCAACTTATGACCCAGAAAAAATTGATAAATCTCATTGTGTTATGGCAGTTAAAGAGCTTTTTCGCCAGCAAAAATTCAACCCTAAAAAAATTAAAGGATTGATTACTGGGATTAATGGTTCATTTGCTAGTATCAAACAGATTACAACAATGGAGATGCCGTCCGAAGAGCTGGAATCTGCAATGACATTTGAAGCAAGAAAGCATATCCCCATGGATGGAACAGATGCTGTAATTGACTATCAAATTTTAGGTTCAAATAAACAAGAGTTAGACAAAATTGATGTGGGGCTTGTAGCATGCACGAAAGGTGTTTTGACAAATCATATGGATCTTATTAAAGACTGTGGTCTAAAGCCAGGGGTTGTAGATGTAAACCCCATCGCAATTAGTAACGCTTTTTCTCTTATTAAGGATATTCCTGAAGATGGTTTAGTTGTAATGCTTGATATTGGTGCGATCTCTTCATCCTTGATTGTATACGGTATAGGTCAACAATTCTTTACAAGAGATTTACCTATTGGTGGTCATCATTTTGTAAAAGAAATATGTGATAAAAAAGAAGTCTCTTACACCGATGCTCAAGACCTTTTATATAAAGGTGGTTTAGGTGTTCTGAAGATTGAAGAAGGCGAAATCCAAACGGGTGTAGGAATTGCAGAAAAGACTATCTATGATAGTTTAGTTGAAGATTTAAGGCGATCATTACGGTTTTATGGTAAGCAAACAGGCCAAAGCTTTTTTTTGAAAATATTTCTCACCGGAGGTGCAGCTGAAACACCAGGATTAACGGAATTTGTCACTGAAAAACTAAATATTGAATGTGCTGTTTTTAATCCTTTTGAAAATCTTGAGGGAGCCGAAAATTTATCCGTGACGAATAAAAGTCAGTTCACAACTGCTTTAGGCCTTGGTATTCGAGGAGGAATGAACATTGGGTAAGCCATATATTGTTATAAATTTAAATAAAGCTGAAAGTGCTGAAACATTAGCTCAAAGAGTTAAAGAAAGAGCCCGATGGGTTGTCTTTGGTTTTGTGGTTGCACTTTTACTTGGTGTTAATATTCGAGTGTGGATGATCAGTTTTGGATATAACGGGATTATAAATCAAAAAGAGCAAGAAATAGACAGATTGCAGAGTGAAATTGATCAACTTCAATCTCAAGGGAAGAATTTATCAAAATACGATATCTTATCTTTCGCAGACCTTGAACAAGACAGGTTTCTTTGGGCGCAAAATTTAGAAAAAATGGGTTCTTTAACTCCCGGTGATATAGCAGTAACGGGATTAAGGTTTAAGCGGAATAAACTAGTTCTCAAGGGTATCGCACTAACATTTGAAGATCGGAAAGATTTTGAGATCATTGATGAATATATTCAAACGCTTCGAAAGAATAAAGAATTTTCAAGTGATTTTACGCGAATAAAATACGTTGGGCACAATAAGGTCAGCGTTAGGGGTCAAGATATCATTCGATTTGAAATCGAGGCAAGTATTAAAAAAAATAGCAGAAAATCATTTTTATAAGGTTTTATAATGGCAGAAAAAAGAAATATTATTTTATTTGGGACGTTAATTTTTTTAACGCTATCCTATTGGATTGGTGCTTCGGTTTTAATTGGAGATAAACCTCTCCAAATTCAATTATTAGAAGAAGAGCAGGAAGAATTAAATGAAAATTTAATAAGTGCTCAAATTCTAGCGAGTCAGTTAGATAGAGTTTTTACTCTATTTCAAGAGAATTTGGCATTGTCAAAAGCCGACTCTCTCGCAGATGATGCAAACCTACCTTTTCTAAATAATTTAACTGATATGCTAGAAGATTTGGATATCAAATTACTGGGTATAAAACCAAAAACCCGAATCGATAAGATTACCTATTTTAAAGCACCTTATGTCATAACTCTTGAATGTACATTTGATCAGTTTGGGAAATTTTTATCAGAGATAGAGAGGTCTCCTAGATTGATTACTGTTGATGAGTTTGAAGTGAAAAATGGGATAGAGCGTATCAAAGCAAATACGGATGAGGAAAAACTTATTTATCAAGAATTCTCTGTGAACCTTTCAACTATTACCTTAGTTAAGTCTAGGTCTAAGGTATCATCATGAGTGATAGATCATTAACAATCTGGAATTTGTTAGTAGGAATTACAATATTTTCAGTTTTAGCCATAAGTTTTAAGCTTTTTCCAATGAATAGTAAATATAATATGTTGAAAAAAAGATCTGCTAATGTCCAATTTGGAACAGATAAAGAACTAGAGAATATAATTTCGTACTTAGAAGGTCGATTAGAAGATCGTAGTCAATTTCAGTTTACAATTAAAAATACCCCAATGTTATTAACGAACGTACTTGGTTTAGCTGATGGATCCGGTCGTAAAGTAAAAAGAAATAGAAATGCACTAAGAGTGGCATTTGTATATCAGAGAGACAATACTTTTCAAGCTCAGTTAGATTATCGAGGGAAAGCCTATACTGTAATGGTTGGGGATGAAGTTCCAAATGTCGGAACTATTAATTTCATTGATGGAAAAGAGGTCCAAATACAAACAGATAGTGGAATAAAATCATATCCAGCACCTGGATATGAAGCAGGATAATATTAGTTGAATTATAAAATTATGAAGGAAAAAAGAAATATGAATTTTCAAAGAATGTTGACAGCCATATTTATAATAGGGCTTTTTAACTTTTCTATTTATGCTCAAGACTCAAATCAAAGTGAGGTAGCTAATCCTTTAATTACGATTCATGCTGAAGATGCTTTTTTACCAAGTATTCTAGCAATCTTGGCTAAAGAGAGTGGATATAATATTGTCACAGATCCGGAAGTGAATAAACAAGATAAAATTTCAATCCATTTAGATGAGGTTCCGATAGAACAAGCTATAAACCTTATCGTTCGAGCTGTAGGTCTCAGTTATGAAGTCGTTGGGAATTCCTTTTTAGTTGCGGACCCTAAAAAGCTAAAAGAAGAGGTTGGAGTAACGACACATGTGGTTACGTTAAAATACTCTGCTGCTGAAGATGTTAAGAACTTATTGCAAGATATATCAGACCAAGTCCAGGTTGATATACCTGGAAATAAACTTTTAGTACACGCTTCCCCTAAAAAAATTGCAGAAATAATTAATGTTGTTAAACAGGTTGATGTCCCAGCTATCCAAATTATGCTGGAGACTCGGTTGATTGAAGTAGCTGCCGACATTGAAGATAATGTAGGCTTGGATTGGTCAAAGCTTTCTTCGTATACAACTATACTAGCTGAAAACGGAGTTCCTTTAACAGATGGAGGTGGTTCTATAATTCCGGATGATCAGTCTATTGGTAGTCTACCTGCGACAATGCCTTTTAATAGGTTGAGTGAATTATCAAAAAAAGATAAAACAGGAATCATACCAAAATACTTCAGTAGGCAATTAACAGCTTTTGATCTTACTCTGGATATGCTTTTGAGAAACAATAAAGCTGAAGTCTTGGCCGATTCAAGATTGACTACCATAAATGGAAGAGAGGCAAATATAAAATTGGTTGATATTGTTCCTTATATTTTGAGTTCTGGTGGTGTCGGAGGACAGGTTCAAGTTCAAAAAGAAGAAGTTGGCATAAAATTAAATATAGCTCCGACTGTTAATACGGATGGTTATATAACTGTAAAGGTAGAGCCCGAAGTTTCCACTATCTTTGAGTTTATTGGGCCAGATGCAAATATACCAAGAGTAAAGAGTCGAACCTCTTCTACGACAATAAGAGTTCGAGATGGAGAATCTATTATAATAGGTGGTTTACTAAGTAATGATAAAAAGCAGACTACTTATAAACTCCCCTTTTTTCATATGATTCCTTGGTTAGGAGAGAAGTTATTTACTTCCAGAAGTATTATTGAACGGAAAACTGATTTGATTATTCAAATTACTCCAAGAATTATTGTTGATGAGTACACAGGTATAACTAAATCCGAAGAAATGATTAAATATGAAAAATATGTAACCAAAGACTCTTCAATAAAAAATATTGAAGGTAACAATAATTCAATTAATACTTTTATTGAAGAGGAGGATCAATAATATGTCAAACTTTAAATTATTCTGGGTATCTGTGATTGTTTACTTTTCTGTAATAAACTGGTCTTGTGATGATCGCCTTCCTTCTAGTTCTGAAGAAGAAACGACTATTGAGTCCGGCTCTCTTGAATTATCATATGTGTTTATTCATGGTCCAAGTGATAATCCAAGTATTGTAGGAGAGGTCGTATCTGAAGTTCAGACTTCCATTATAGTGTTAGCTAGATTGCTTGATGTGGATGATGCTGGAGTAAATGAGAAATCATTAGCCTTTTCAATTGAAGGGGTTACTGGTAGTTGGGACACAGCTAACCCGTCAACTAAATATGAACCAAATTTTAAACGATTTGGCTTCTCTGATCTAGGTGGTAATGGTTTTGCGTATGCTAGGTTTACACCAGATATAGGGCAAGAAAAGATTGAAACGACTTCTAGCTCAGGAGCTATTATTAAGGTTAAATACACTACTGAGATAATTGATAATGTTGAATTCTCAGTATTTAAAGAAAAAAGTCAAATATGGCCTTATACAATGAATATAACTGCTAATTCTCAAATTGGACTTGGAGAAACAACCCCGTTTGTTGTTCTTTTAGAAAATAATTATGGTAATGAATTAAGTGGTGTAAGGATAAATATTGATTCAGAAAATGGATTTCTTGAATGTGCGGATACTTGTTACACTGATGCAACGGGAAGAGTTAGCACTACTTTTGAATCTTATAGTTTTAGCGAGAATGTAGGTCTGGGATCTGTAAATACGTCTTACTATCATCCTGCCATCTTAGATAGCTTATCTGTTCCGAAGCAAATAATTATAGGTACAGAAACGGCAGTTGGGTCGTGTTCTTATATTGAAATTCCTTCCTCAAATCCTAGCTCAATTGTCGTAAAAGATGGTGGAGGCATTGAGTCAACAGATATTAAGGCTGAGGTATATGACAATAATGGTAATTTGTTGGATACCCCAATTCTTGTCAGTTTTCGTTTAGAACCTGTTATGGCTGGTTCCTATCTTAATTCACCAGGGTTAAGCCAGGTATTAGTAGAAACGGTAAATGGAGTTGCAACGGTTTCATTGAATAGTGGTACCGAACCGGGTCCGATTAGAATAATAGCAACAACGAATACTGTTGAAACGACTATTTGTGATACTTTGAATGATGAACTTGAAAGTATAACTGTCCCTGTTATTGTCTCATCAGGTGCTCCATTTTACATTGAATCTGAATATGATCCCAATAGCACGGAGGCTATTGGAGGTGGCTTTTATCAGACAGAATGTGCTGCAATTGTTTATGATAGATGGTACAATCCAGTAGAAGACTCTACTTATGTATATTGGAATATCTTACCATTACCTCCGGCAACTGGAATAGATGCTTTTGTTGAAGGTGTTAGCTATACAAATAATACTGGACTACTTAGTGGTACTGCAACATCCGGTGTTGCTAGGTCTAATATAGTCTATTCGACTGATGCAATTGGGTCTATCGGTCAAGTACGAGCACTAACCTTCGGTGCAAATGGCGATCCAGTAGAATCATATGTTAATGAAGGAGAGGGAGATGCGACCTTATTTTTTCTTCCAGGTCAGGTAACTCTTTTAGCAAATGCAACATATTGGGATTTTAGTTTAAGTCCAAACCCTGCCAAAGTCCAAATTAGTGCTTTAGTTATTGACTTTTATGGAAACCCAGTTAAAGGTGCGCCTATTGCTTTTAGTGGGACAGGGGTAAGTAAATTCATTGAAATAGGTTATGAAACTTATACCGATGCAGGTTTAAATCCAGAAGAAGATCCAAATTTTGGAGAAGATGATTCTTGTTTTACGTGGCGAGATTATGGTCGAGATGATTTTGCAGAAAATATGGATGAAGGCCAGGGAAATAGCCAACATGATTCCTTTTTAGATTCACTAGGTGTTTATGAAAATTCTGAAATTTCGGAGCCCTTTGATGACTATGGAATAGATGGTGTAGATGGTACCTTTGATGAGGGTGAAGCCGATGGAAAATGGAATGGATATTCCAAGATTAATTGTGAACCGATAGTAAAGACAGATTCGGATGGATTTGCTAGGATTTTAGTTGAATTTGATCAGGCAATTTGTACTTTAGCAAATGTTGATGATACTACTGACCCAAGTACATGTTCTTATGACGATTTTACTGCAAGTCTATCTGCGACTCTTTTAATTCCAGAAATTACGACCAGTGATCCTTTAGATATTCTACTTGTTCGGTCACCAGCACCTTGTGAATAATTATTTAAAATAAAAAATGGAATTTATGAATGAGTACTAATTTTAATCCGCAATTTTCAAAATTAGGTGAAATCCTAATTAATAATGGAAAAGCTACCGAGAGTAATATAAATGAAGCCCTAGCTCAACAAAAAACGACAAGCGATAAGCTTGGTGTTACATTGATTGAAATGGGTTTCATTGAAGAAGATGATTTCACAACAGCATACAGCCAACAGTTAGGGTATCGAAAAGCAGATAATTTCATTTTACTAGAAGCAGATTCTAGTGTGGCCGCTTTAATCCCTGAAGATTTTGCAAGGGAGAATAGACTTCTAGGTATAAGTAAGAATGAGACAACGATTGTTGTTGCTATGGAAGATCCTGAAGATGTTGTAGCAATTGACTCGATAAAAAGATTAACTAAATTAAATCCAGATATACTTGTTTCAGGTCCGACCTTATTAGAAAAATCCTTAGATAAGGTATATGGTGATATACAAAAAACCGCAGAGGTTGCACAAACAATTGATAGTATAACAGTTGTTTCTGGAGAAGAAGGCTCTCAAGAGTTGGTTGATCTATCACCAGATAAAGCATCCGATGAAGATGCACCTATTGTCAAATTGGTTAATTTAATTTTTATTGAATCAATTAAAGAAAGGGCAACTGATATCCATATAGAACCTATGGAGAAGCAAGTTTACATCAGAATTAGAGTAGATGGTGTTTTACAAATTATAATGACCCCGCCTGTTTCATCTTTAAGTGGCTTAGTGACTAGAATT
>Ga0308019_10000278_pt1 | contig 31760 bp, 25 predicted proteins | sample Neamet284_FD_203135 | JGI IMG/M metagenome (GOLD analysis project Ga0308019, IMG submission 203135) | Marine microbial communities from water near the shore, Antarctic Ocean - #284 | ecosystem: Environmental > Aquatic > Marine > Unclassified | place: Southern Ocean | collected 2014-10-01
TCTTGAGCAAAGTTTACATTCATCCCCAAGTTCAAGCATTGATGGCACCATTCCTTTCAAAGCCTTTAATCGTTTGGTCTGTGTATTCATTTTCGGGATTGAATCCATCAAGGCTTTTGTGTAGGGATGTATTGGGTTACTAAATAAGTCATGCACGTTAGCTATCTCTTGTATTACACCACCATACATCACAATTACTCTATCACACGTTTCTGCAATTACAGCAAGATCGTGCGTAATCAATAAAATAGCGGCATCTTTTCTCTTATCCTTAAGATCCATCATTAGATCTAATATTTGTGCCTGTATTGTTACATCCAAAGCAGTGGTAGGTTCATCAGCAATTAATAGTGATGGGGTACATTGAAGTGCCATAGCGATCATTATTCTCTGCCTCATGCCACCCGAGAATTGGTGAGCATAATCATATATTCTTCTTTCGGGATCTGGTATCCCTACTGCTTTAAGCATTTCAATACTTCTGGGAGTTGCTTCATCGAAACTTATACCATCATGTTCGACTAGCACTTCATTCATTTGTGGTAATATTCTTAGAACAGGGTTAAGCGAAGTCATAGGCTCTTGAAATATCATTGAAATATGTCTTCCCCTATATTTTCTCATTTCTTCGTAGCTTAGATCTAACAGGTTTACACCGTTATATAGAATCTTACCCGCAACTATTTCACCTGGCGGATTTGGTATCAACCTATTGATAGATAATGATGTTACTGATTTTCCTGATCCAGATTCTCCGACTATTCCTAATACTTCCCCCTTGTAGATATCAAATGAAACATCATTTACTGCCTTTACAGTACCAGCTTCAGTATGGAAAAATGTCTTGAGATCCTTTATTTCAAATAGCTTATGTTCGCTCATCGTAACCTAGAATAGACTTTTGGATCAAAGGCTTCTCGAGCACCTTCGCCTATAAAGACAACAGATAAAAGGGTTAAAAACTGTGCTGAAACAGGAGCAAATACCATCCACCATTTTCTTATATTTTGCAGACCGACATCAAGCATCTGTCCCCATGAAGGAGTTGGAGGTGAAAGGCCAAATCCAAGATAATCAAGACCAACTAGTGCAGATATTCCAGCGACCACTGAGAATGGGAAATATGTAATGATTGGGACTAATGAGTTTGGCAAAATATGCTTGAACATTACTTTGAAATCAGACTGCCCCATGCTAAGTGCTGCTGCGACATAAGCTCTTGTTTTTTCTCTATAAAATTCTGCTCTCATGAAATATGTCATACTAATCCAGTTCACAAGAGTATAGATACTAATAAGAAGCATGAATGACGGTTTAAGTATGGACGATAGGATTATTATTACAAAAAGCATAGGCAAGCTAGACCATATTTCAATGAGTCGTTGAAAAAAGAGATCAAACTTCCCCCCAAAATATCCCATGGCACCACCAATCAATACACCAATAATGTAATTAATGATTGTTAATAGTAATGCGAAAGATATTGATATATTAAAAGCATAGCACAATCTTGCAAACACATCTCGGCCAGTATTATCTGTCCCCAGCCAATGCTTTCGCGATGGTGGTTCATACATTTTATTACCTTCAAATGTAATATCTTCATAAGGTGAATATGGATAAGGAGGCATCCAAACCCAGTTTCCCTGCACATTATTTTTTTCGAATTTATCTTTGAGCTTTCTATATCTGGTCTCACCAGGGACTTCTTGGTTAAAAACTTTTCCTGGAATATATCCTGATACCGCCGGGAAATATAAACTACCTTCATATTTTACTATAATTGCACGGTTATTGATCAGGAATGGTAAGAAAAAGGATATTCCATACAAAGAAGAAAGGATAATTAACGAATAATATCCCCTTTTTAGAGTTTTAAATTTTTCCCACCTTTTTTTGAAAATAGATTCATTGATCGGAATGGCATTATCTAGGCTATTCATTATTTGAACCTTATTCTTGGATCAACGAGCGCTAAAATAAAATCAGAAATAATGTTACCAAGTAGCCTAAGAATTACAACAATGACCAAAAAACCCAGTGTGACAGGATAATCTCGCTGGAGAACTGCCTCAAATGCCAATTTACCGAACCCTTCGATATTGAATACTCTTTCTATAAAATAAGAACCAGCTATAACAACACCAATAATCTGTCCAAAGTTTGCAGCTATGGGAATCACACTATTTCTTATAGCATGAGACCAGATTACTCTCTTTTCACTAATACCTTTTGCAAATGCAGTTCGTATGTAATCTTGACTTAAATTTTCTAAGAGACCATTTTTCATTAGAACTGTCAGAGTAGCAAAACTACCAATCGACCACGCTATTATGGGAAGGATCATATGATGTGTCTGGTCAATTATTTTTTGGAATAAAGTCATTTGTTCCCAGATTTCTCTAGGGCTATGTAAGCCACCTAGCGGAAAAACATCTAAAAAGCTTCCTCCACCTAGTAAGACAAGTAAAACGCCCCCTAAGGCCCATCCCGGAATTGAATAAGTAATGAAGATGATTACACTCGAACCAAAGTCAAATAAAGAGCCGTGATTAATTGCCTTTTTTATACCTAGAGGTATACAGACTAAATAAGATAATAAAATACCCGTCAATCCTAGAAAAAGAGAAATTCGAAACCTTGGTGCCATTACCTCTGTTACTGGCCTAGCATAAATATATGATCTACCTAAATTACCGGTTAGAATTCCTGATAATTCTTTTTGAAATACAACTGCATCTACAGACCCATCCACTTGAAGACTGTCAACAGAAGCATGCCAATTTTTACTTATACTACCATCTTTTTCATGTACTAATAATTTACCATTATCCAAATATTCAACATCCACTAACCATAACTTCCCATCACGCTTCCCAACTCTCTTCTCTTTAATCGTTTGCCCTAATGGAAAAATAACTTCACGGTGTTTTATTTCTCTAGGCATTACACCCAACCATATTAGATATCTCTGGAGTATAGGTTTATCGAACCCGTAAAAACGTCTGAGTTCTCTTAATGCACTCTCAGGTAATACACTTCCTCCCAAAACACCAGATGTAGCTGCACCTGGTTCTGAACCACCCATCTGTAGTTCCATAATTGCTCTATCAATTGGTCCGCCAGGTGCTATTTGCAAAATGATAAATACAAGGATCGTAGATCCTAAAAATGTAGGTACCATTAATAATAACCGCCTTAAGAAGTAAGTGGTCATATTTTTGTCAGTCTATCTGAATATTCTATTTTAAAGATTTTTCCAGAAGGTATGCTCAATATTACCTACTGGTAAAACTTTATCGTCTTTTATTGCTTCCTGCAATAAGATATCCTTTTCTTCAGTGAACCACCAGTGTTGAAGAACATCATATAACCTACCACCATATTTAGTCAACATATAATCGGGATATCCAAACTTATTCCAAAAAAGCAACCTAACAGGCGGCTCTCGTGAAAGACCCCAAGCTACCGGGTGTTCTTCGGAATAAAGACCATCTATTTCTTGAATGATCTTCACGCGCTTATTATGATCGAATTCTGTGTCATACAATGGTAATAACTCATCAACACGCTCACTCTTGAAGCCTGTGATATTATTGTTATTTTTCATATCAGCTAAACTTGATTTCAATGATGTCTCTGGATTTGGATAGACCAGCCCACCCCAAGCCTGGAAATCAACGGTAAAATTTCTATCCATTAAATTTTTCCAACGAGTCGTAGAATCAACAAATTTTATCTGCATGTCTATGCCATACTCTTTAAGTATCTGCTGCATTGGCGTTATTCGATATTCTGTTGATTTATTCACATCAATTGTAAAACTTAATTCTTTTCCTGTTTTTTGATGTATCCGAATCCCTTTTTTATTTCTATCTACATACCCTGCTTCTTCTAAAAGTTTGATAGCTTCAGCTGGATTAAACTCAAACTTATTATTGTTGGGATTCTCATACTCGCTACCGGAATAAAGTGAATTTTGAAGGTTATACTCATTATATAATATTTCTTGGTTAAATTTTATTCGATCATATAGATAAGAGAATGCATACCTTACGCGTTTATCATCAAAAGGCCATTTTCGCATATTAAATGCATATCCCCATGTGCCTGCCGGTTTATTTGAGTGTACCCGTCGTTTTTGTATCCAACCTTTATTGACTGCTTCAAAATTTGTTTCATCGACCCACATAGATGGCTTTCTTATTTCGAATATATCCGATTCACCTTTTTTCATTTTCTCGAACTGCAGAGCTGGGTTATCCTTTACTACATATATAGCAATTCTGTCAAAGTTATACCTATCCCTATTTTCTCTATCATCACTACCCCACCAATCATTCCTCCTCGTTAATGTATATGACTCCTGATTGAAAATATCTTCATCTTTAATAGTGTAAGGTCCAGTTCCAGGAAGCAATTTGAAATTATATTCTTCAAGATAAGCTGTTCCATCAAGATCTTTTAGGTAATGTTCTGGTAGAATCGCCATGCCACCAAAATAGAGCATATTGCGCCAGTTCAGCGTTTTGGACTTTACTTTAAGTAGGTACTTACTAATTTTCTCAGGACGCTCTATCTTTCCATATGTAATTTGGGTAGATGGCATCAGTATGGTCTCATCCATTCTTAAATCGTATGAAGCAACTATATCATCTGCAGTAACTTCTTGACCATCTGACCAACGAGCATCTGGATTTATCCTAAACCAAAATTCCATTTTATCTTCTGATAATTTCCAATGAGATGCAAGACGTGGAATAAACTCAAGCGTTACTGGATGTGTGCCGAGCAAACTTTCATAACAGAGATCCATAATAATATAGTAATTCTCTGTGTAATTATGGTGTTGCCCAAGTACTCTGAATGTTGCAGGAAATCGACTAGATGTAAATTTTAAATTCCCTCCTTTTTTTGCTTCAGGACTTCCAAAATATTCATAATCACTCTCTTTAAAAGTATATGTTTCAAATTCCAGACTTTGAGCAATCTGATCGAATCCATACCCACCATCTTCGGCAGTGGTCGTAGTATCCTTTGGTATAAGATCATATTTGACTTTTGTTGAAGACGATGATGAATTATTTCCGCCCCCACATCCAAACAAAACAAGTGTAAGTAGTATTAAAGTTATTTTTTTCATTAGAGTATTTTTAGGACCAAAACCCTGTTATTGATGTTTAAAAAAGGGTGAAAATATAGGGAGTGGGTCATTGAAATAATATCTTAATTCTAAAATGGAGTCTGACCCTATAAAGAACTTTCAGAAAGGACTCTTCCTTTATTTCGTGGCTAGCCCTAATCCAATGAAATAATAAATCATAACTAGAAAAACGAGAACTGAGAAAGTAGGTGTGAAAGAAGCCATGGTTTTGGCTTTTTTGTAGTCGCGTTGCCAATCCTTATAAACAATTTGTTCTATGAACTTTTCGCCTCCATCATGTTTGCAAGCTTTCATTAATTCTCGAAATCTTGGAATATCTTTTATTGGAATAGCTTTAATCCCTTTTTTTTCTGCGAGATTGAGTAATGGATCTTCACAAGGATTAGGCCTATCGACCATTGATTCTTGCCCAAATAAAAACACGAACAAAAGTATGATGGAAATGAATTGCTTCATTTAAAACCATAAAACACTTTAAAGGAGAATATGGGTAATTCGTCAATTTTCATTATTGGACCTGTTACTGTCTTCTTTTGGAGACGCCATTTATCATTTTTGTAAGAATTATCCATAAAACCCATTTTCATATCCAATCCGATGCGTGTTGATAAATAGTAACGAATACCAATCATCCCGGAAAATCCAATCCAATCATTGATCATAGCATCTGTTGCACCCAAACCTGATACAGGTTTCGAAACACCAAAACTATTTATGAGCTGATTCCAATCTTCAGATTTATCCCCGGGTGTTGTATCCACATAAATTCTGCCGCGTCCCCAAATCGGAGTTAAGGTAAAATTAAGTTCTATTCTTGGTTTCCAACGAAAATAAGTTTCTAAGGGAAACATCCTATAAATAATCGTTCGACGATATACAGCTGTAGAATTAATCAAATCCAATTTCCCTGCTTCAAAAGATGAATAGGAATTATACCCCAATCGGGCATTACTGAAAAATTCGTAATATACAGCCCAATTAAGAAGAAAATTTCGATTCAACATAGTCCCGGTAGGAAAACGGACATCAATATTTTCATCGAAACCAGATAGAGTTGGTTCATATAAACCAAGCCCCAAGCCGACACTAATTTTAGGTTGTGCCAACGAAAAAGATCCCAAAAAAAGAAAAAGAGAAAGAAAGAAACGTAGGATTTGACTCTTCATACAAGGTTCTTAATTTAAGCCCCATGAAACAGATGATGAGCATATTCCTTTTTATTATTTCAGTATTGTGGCCGAATTCCCAGAATACTGATGTCCAACACGTAATTGTGAAATACAATGGCGAGTCAATCGTTGCATCCGTTGACTCCATTGGAAAGGAGTTTGTACACTTTTTCTCTAAAGATATAGGCGACTCAGATTCACTTTACTTGAGAGATGTTTATTACATCTACAATGATTTTAATCGGGTTTTTCACAGTAGTTGGAGTTTTGAACAGAATCTACAAAAAATGAATAATAGAACCGGTACCATCTACACCTTAAGTGGCGATACGATTAATTTTTTGGACATACAATTCAATAACGATATGATAAATCCGGAATTATTTATAAAAACTGGTATCAATAAGTCTGAATTTATTCCCCTCCTTCATATCGAAAAAATAAATACAGATTATTCAATACTTGAATATTCTATTGAACGAGGATTCTTCTACTCTTTTTATACGTTCCTTATTGGTGCTACCCTAGATATAAGAATCAAATGGGATAAAGACCGAAGATTGATACCGCAAGTTTGGGATCAATATAATGATCTACTTCCAAAAGCAAGTTTTATAGGGCTGTATGAAAAAGGTGTGACCTATGAATCTATTTCATATATCATTCCTATATCTGTTTTAACATCTATGATTTATGACCTTTGGAAACAAAAACAATCATTTTATTTCACACCGGTTTATGAAGAAGGAATATTTGGAAGGAATATGTATGTTTTTTCATTGAAACACATAGCTTCCACCTACGCACAGCGGATGTTATTTCGAATTGAAAAAACTAAATTCGGTAATAATGTCTTTAGGTGGATTCGCAAAAATAGTTTGTAAATTTCAGTCATGATTCCAAGTTCTAAATTCTTATCAAATTTTGGGATAATCATTATTTCCCTTTTCACCCTATCTTGTGAAACTGTGGAATTGCCCATCGCTGATACAACCCCACCGCAAGCCATCTTAATATATCCTGTTGATGGCATATCCGTGGCAGGTGATATTACTGTTCTTGCACGTGCGACAGACAATGAAGAAGTTGATTCAGTACAATTCTATATAAACCAAAAATGGGTTGGTACAGATAATTCTGGAGTAGATGATATTTTTGATTTTGAATGGAAAACTGGAGATTATACCGAGGATGAGTTTCATTTTGTATCTATCATTGCATATGATCTGGTACAAAATGCATATGCATCCTTTCCAATCCGCATTAAAGCAGATAATCAGGATAATGAACCACCAACTGCATTTTTATTAAATCCATTCTCTGGCCAATACGTAAGCGGTATCGTTAATATTACTGTTGAAGCATCCGACAATGACAGTATACAATACGTGAGTTATTATGTGAATAATGTCCTCCAGGGATATGTTTTAGAGCCACCCTATATTTTTCCATGGAATACTCTTTTATATTTGGATGACCATTATTCTATTTATGTGATCGCCCGGGATATGAGCAATAATTTAACCACTGTTCCTCCTGTCAACGTGATTATTGATAATAATCAACAAAATGATGTAACTCCGCCAACCGGTTCTATTGTCAGTCCACCCGCCGGATTAACCGTAAGCGGAAGCGTTGATATCATTGTCAGTGCAAGTGATAATAGAGCTATGGATGAAGTTGCTTTTTCCATTGATGGTACTTACATCATATCGGATGGTGAAGCACCATACCATTATTCATGGGATACCACATTGGAAGAAGAAGATACAGAACATACTATCAGTGTTGTTTTGATAGATCTGGCTGGCAATGAATCTCCTTTAAATCCCATTTCTGTTTTTGTAGATAATGATCCAGCGGGAGATATAACACCACCAATCGTATTGATCACGAATCCAGTGGCGGGTCAGGATTTAACTGGAACAGTTTCAATTGAAGTATTAGCTGAAGATGATTTTGGCATGGATCGAGTTGAATTTTTTATCAATGGTGATTCTGTCCATACGGATACTTCTGATGCATTTAATTATATTTGGGACACCGAGACATTTAACGATGATATGGACCATATTATTGCAGTGGTTGGCTTTGATTTGGATGGGAATGCAACCCTTGCCCCGCCAATCGCAGTCTATGTAGATAATTTTGATAATATTCCTCCTACTGGTCAAATCCAAAACCCGGTTGCAGGACAAACAGTCACAGGGACAATCACGGTCGAAATTTCAGCCACAGATAATATTGGTGTAGAACAAGTCAACTTGTCTATTGACGGTATTCCAAGAGACACTTTAACCACTTTCCCTTATACTTATGAATGGGATACAACAAGTGAGACCGACGATGAAGATCATGTCATTAGTATCATTGTTTCTGATTCATCTGATAATATAAGCTATGTGCCTCCAGTGAGTGTTTTTGTAAATAATATCATTGATGACATCACACCTCCTGTTGTGTCTATCTCGAATCCTCTTTCCGGACAAACTGTGAGTGATACTGTTTCCTTTACAGTACAAGCAGTAGATGACTTTGGTGTGAATAACGTTGAATTCTTTATCGATGGAGAAGTAATTGGTACTGATTACACGGAACCTTATCAAATTGATTGGGACACAACGCCTTTGGAAAATGAAAGCCAGCATACTTTATCTGCGTACGTAACGGATGATGCAGGGCATACCACAATTGCTCAACCAATTCTCGTAACAATATCCAATTGATGAAATCTTTCAACCTAAATATCATTTTAATTGCCATTCTGTCATTGAGTTGTGAAGGCCCCATGTTCAAAGTCCAAAAGGAACCCGATTCCATTCCTCCTACATTAACCATCACATTCCCACCTGATCAAGCAATCTTGTCTGATACAGTGCTTGTGTCGGCATATGCGTTTGATAATGTTGAATTAGGCATGGTGACTATGTATTTGAATGATTCTGTTATCATTGCAAGTAAAGATGCCCCCTACGAATACACATGGATCACGACCGATTATGCAGAAGATGAACAACATACTATTTGGGCCAAAGCAGAAGATGCTGCAGGTAATTTGACTCAAACCAATCCTATCCGTGTATTAATCGATAATTTAGATAATATCAATCCAACCGGCACATTGATCTTCCCTTATACCGGTCAGACAATTTCTGGAGAGATCACTATTATTGTTGAAGCAAATGATAATGAAGAAGTTGCATTTGTGAATGTCTATATTGATGGTGATACCGTTGCCACGCTTACTGAGTCTCCCTATACTTATAATTGGGATACATCGGTTGAAGTTGATGATATTACTTATACCATACACGTTCATATCCAGGATATAACAGGAAACCAGATTACCCTCGGCCCAATCAGTGTATTAATTGATAATTATGAAGCTGATGATAATATCCCTCCAACAGGCACAATTATTCACCCGCCTTCAGCATCAACTGTTTCAGAAACTATTGTTATCCAAGTTTCTGCATATGATAACGTTGAAATGGGCTTCGTAGATTTTATCATTGATGGTTCCTTCGCAGGACAGGATTCAGTCTTACCTTATGAATATCAATGGAATACAACAGTAGAAGCTGAAGACGCAGAACATGTTATTAATGTAAATCTTACCGATGCAGTCGGGAATACTACCGCTCTTTTCCCTGTTACGGTTCGTGTTAATAATATTGATGAACCAGATGTGATACCACCAAATGTGGTTATTTACGAACCTGCGGCCAATCAAACAGTTTCCGGTATGGTAAATATCACAGCAATCGCTTCTGATAATGTAAGCATCAACCGAATCGAGTTTTACCATAATTATGAATTAGAATTCTTAGTGACCTCTCCCCCATATCAATATGAATGGAATTCAACAAGCGCTGAAGATGATTCTGAACATATCTGGTATGTTAAAGCTTTTGATACCAGTGAGAATAATACACAAACACAACCCATCGCAGTTTTTGTGGATAATGAAGACGATATTCCACCTACCGGTTTCATTCTTTATCCCTATGCCGGTCAAACGGTGAGCGGCGTTGTGCAGATTCAAGTCTCAGTATCAGATAATTTAGGAATAGATCAAGTAGAGTTTTTTATTGATGGTAATACGGTAGGAACCAATTCTGAATATCCTTATACCCACGATTGGAATACAGAATTAGCTGCAGAAGATGATGACCACGTCATTTCCATTACGATAACAGATTTAAGTGGGAACTCAACAGATGTCTCCCCTATTGCTGTTTTGGTTAATAATGTTGTCACACCAGAAGATGACACAACACCACCAGTACTGGCAATACTTACACCCATTTCAAGTCAAACAGTTGGTGATACTGTTTTAATCTCTGGTTTTGCCATAGACAACATGGGAATTGCGGATGTAAAATTCTATGTGGATGATGAATTAGTAGCAACAGTAAGCGACTCTCCTTATACGCATAATTGGGTAACGTATGAACTATCTAACGGATCAGAACATGTGATACAAATGACTGCAAGTGATCTATCAAACAACTTAACAACCGCTCAACCGGTCGTTGTAACCGTTCAAAATGAATATTATGGAACAATAGAGAACTTTTCATTATCTGTTTCAGAGGAAAATATCTCCTTGAGTTGGGATGCACCATACAATGCTGAAACATTCAAAGTGTATAAGGATAGCGTTTTCTTGGTTGAAATATCAGACCAAAGTTATGATGATACTATTGAGGGTGGGGTTGAGTATTGTTATCAGATTTCTGCAAAAAATAGTGTTGGGATCGAAGGTCCTGTATCCGAAGAAGAATGTGGTATCCCGCAATTACCGGCTCCGGATTCTTTTAGTGCTACCATTAGCGATACAAATTTAACTCTGGTTTGGGCTGCAGTGAATAATGCATCCGGGTATATTTTATACCGTGATAATACAGAAATTTGGAATGGCACAGCCTTGACCTTGACAGATTTGGGTTTGACTTATAATACCACATATATTTATAACGTGGTTGCCTTTGATCTTGATGGAACCAATGGTACAGAGTCAGATCCTTTAAGCGTTACTATGCCGGAAGAACTCATCGCGCCTACTCTTTCAATTTATGTTTTAGGAACAGATGGATCTTTAAGTTGGACATCATTATCATCTGCAACAGCTTATCGAGTTCATCAAGACAGCGTTTTTATTGTAGAAGTCACAACAACTAATTATGAGACTGAGTTAATCCACGGCGTTGAGACTTGCTTTACAGTCACTGCAATTAATGATGTTGGTTCAGAGAGTGATTCATCCAATGTAGTATGCGGAACCGGGGATTTTACAGCACCTGTTCTGTCTCTTTCAATCACTGAATCAACGATCACTGAATCAACGGCTTCTCTTAGCTGGAATTCTGTGGTATCAGCAGAAACTTACAGGGTGTATCAGGATACTAATTTCCTGATCGAAGTTTCTGAAATAACATTAGATCTTGAAATTCCTATTGATACAGAAACTTGTTTCGGGATCGAAGCTGTAAATAGTTATGGCACTACAAGCGATACTTCTAATGTAGAATGTGGGACTGGATCTTAGGGAAAAAACTTATCACCATCACAATCATTTAAAGAATGAACCAAATGAATTGTGTCATAATTACCAGAACTAAATGAGATTGTTCCCGAATCGGGATTAGAAAGGTTTATCGAATAATATTCAGGTAATCTATTATAATTTACAGTCTCAAGCCCTGAACTATCTTCATTAAATTCAAATACTGTATAATTATATATCATCCAGCCATTTCCTATCCAGTTTATGGAATCCAAATACGACTCCGAAGATAATGTCATTTCCGCAATCGTGTCAAACATTGATGACAATGTATCATTACCCATATTCAGGTAGATTGTAGAAGGTATGCTATAATTGACCGGTTGGACACAAATTGTTGTCGAATCATAATTTGAAAAAGTCCAATTCCCAGATGGTTTATAACATTCAATGAAAATAGAGTCCGAAAATTCACCAGTATTTGTGGATTGATCTTTCGCTCTTATCTTATATCCAAATGATTCCTGCCAACTGATTGTTGTATCTGAAAAAGATAAAACAGATCCTCCTACTTTTGATAATGAGTCAAAAGACTGGCCCAAATCAGTAGTCCTGAATATATGGTATTCGCTCACATCATCTGATGCGGATTCATACCAGGTGATTTGAATTCTAGGGTTACCATTTTTAAGCGTAAAAAACCCTCGAAGTCCAGCCGGGTAATCTGGAGCATCCTCATCAATATCACAGCCTACAAATAATAAGAAAACAATTAAAAATATTTTACGAGTCATGATAGAGATTATAGGAATTAAATGAAATTAAAAAGCCCCGATTTCTCGGGGCTTTTTTTATGAGCGAGAGACGAGATTCGAACTCGCGACCCCCACGTTGGCAACGTGATGCTCTACCAGCTGAGCTACTCTCGCATTGTAAATGATCATTAATCGTAAAATAGAGCGTGAAAAATTACTTTTTGGATATTAGTCTGACAACGGAGTTTTTGGGAATAATTCGAAAAGTTTTTGCTGCCGCTGCCAAACCAAATAAGATGCACCAAGAAAAACTAAGTTTTCTAAAATTTTATTCCAACCGACCATCTCTCCTTCTTTTAATCCACAACCGCATTCGATATTGAACCCTCGAAGCGTGGCTTGAAGAATGAATATAATGAAGAGTGCCATCAGACCACCACTGATCATTGATGCACCATCTACCATCAAACCGGCAACCAATCCAATGCCTATAAATAATTCTAACCATGGAATTATCAGGGCTATTAAATTTTCAAACCCCATCGGTATTAAATGATAATTGGCTATATCACGTGCAAATTTCCCAGGATCAAGAATCTTATCATAACTTGCATAAATAAAAATAATCCCAAGTAGGATCCTTATTATAACGATTAGCCAAGGATGAAGTTTATTCATGTGTTTCAACTTCCAAGCCAGCATCCGTCCAGGATTTCCATCCTCCTTTGAAAACGAATATGTTCATAAATCCAAAATCTTGTAATTCATAGGCCAATTCTTTACTGGAACCACAATCATCATCGCTGCAATAGACCACGAACCCCTTTTCATATCCGATTAAATACTCAATCTGTTCTGATAATAGTCCCACATCATCATTGGCTATGGCACCTGGAATCATACCATCCGATAAATATTCTTCTGCTCTGGCATCTACAAATAATAATCCTGTTTCGTGCAGTGATTTTGCCATTTCGAGATCAATTTCTCGTATTTCCGGTTCTGATAAGGTTAATAATACATCATTGACATTCTTAACAACTTCTATTGGTTCAGCCATCCAAGATATGGCATCAGTTCGAACCAAATTGGATATTAAGCCAACCAGAACAGAGATTGTTATAATGAATGTTACCTGTTGTTTTGAACTCACAATAAAGGTGAATATGATTTTGGATTAATGATCGTGGCCAATATGATTTTGCTTTTGCTTAGATATTTGTTTACCTTTTTTATTTGATTTGGATTTTGATCCTGTTTTTGCGGTCTTAGGTTTCAAAGAACTACATCTAGCCAGAGATTCATCAACGAATGCCAATAGTTCTGGATTATCCTGAATTTTATTATTCAATGCAATTGTTTCAAATGTTAATGTATTCTGGGCTGATTTTATCGCAGTTTCAGACTCTTTCAATTTGTTTCGATTTTGTTCAATAATTTTCAAAACGTTGGCCTGACCAGCATACAATTCGTCTAATGATTTATTTGGATCTTTCTTTTGTAGGCGCTCAAATCTTTTTCGAATTGAAGAAATATTTTTTTCGTGGGAGGAGATATCAACAATTGGAGCTTTTTTATCCTCCATTTCGACACTTAATACAGACATATACTTACCCTGCTTACCGCAGGAGTATAAGAAAGGTCCTCCCTCTTTTTGTCTCGTATTTTCCCGGGTCATATTTGTACTTCCACTGGTCACAATGAAATCGGCATTTGCAAATAACGTTGGTAATTCACTATATGTTTTTCTATTACTGTTCACCATGATCACAATGATATCTGCTTGTTTGGACGCTTCATCGATATAGTGATTACCTGCTTCAACATAGTCATCAGCAATCATACTCTTGGTTGAATCGGGTAATTTATCTGTGACGCCCACAACTCCGATTTTCAATGATTCCTTTTCAATAATTCTGAAAGGTTCAAATAATAGCTTATTAGTTTGTGAATCACGAAGATTAGCTGAGAGAAAAGGTATTTCAGTCTTTTCTTCCATACTTTTCAAAAATGAAAGGCCATTCAACACTTCATAATGCCCTACATTGATAGCATCACAGCCAACTCTGTTATACCCTTCTAAAATGGCACTAGCACGGTATAACTCTGACTTTTTATTGGTAGAATTCAAATTTGCAGTGCTGAAAAATAAATCTCCAGCATCAATAATCAGTGGATCGACCCCCGAATCACGGAGCTCATTCATTTTAACAAAACGTCTGGACAGACCGCCCAGAGGATTCTTTTTTCAACCACACGGGTCTAGTTGACCATGAACACTGCCGGACAACACAATTGTAACGGATCCATACCCTGATACTTTTGAGCAAGATGAGAACACCAGGAAGAACATGAACGTGGTGATTGAATATTTTACGATAGATTTCATTTATTTTTATCCGCCACTGAGTTTGACAGAATATCCTTTTTTAATTAATAATTTTTGAATTTTTTCACGTTTATTTCCCTGGATCAAAATTTCTCCATTCTTAACCGATCCGCCAACACCACATCCATTTTTTAACTCTTTTGCTATAACCATTAGAACATCAATTGTTTCTTGCAAACCTCTCACGATAGAAACAACTTTGCCTCCTCCTTTCCTATCTAAATGAAGACGAACTTGTTGCTGAGATGGGTCTACAATACGGCTAATTTCTGTTTCATTTTTCAATGAAACTCCTTGATCTGTCGAGTAGATAAGTTTTGAATTAGTCATAATTGTTCTTTCAGAACAAATAAAGAACAAAATTGTTCCTTTTTACAAGGCGAAAACATACTAATTTTTTGAAGTAATTAAACAGCTACAATTCAGTCCAAATGAAATGATCTGTTTACATATTGTAATGAGAAAATTTATCCAAATCACACTTATTATTATTTCCTGCCTTCCAGGACAAGATTCCAGCTCGGCAAATGGATCCATTGTAGAAACTGGAATCTATTTGAAAGACCTTCATTTTGATTGGAAGCCTCCACAAAAAGATAATGGAACATTTTATTCCATTGATCTCCATGAATTCAAATTTGGTTTTTCTAATCTAAATTTATCCCAGGAACAAAAAGGGAGTAAACATAAGATAAACACACGAATCTCTGGTCCAAATTTGGAAATAGATCAACTCGTATTAAATGCAAAGATCACTTCGAAAAATTGGTTAACCAGTGAAAGGATTCGCCGATTGGAAGAAAGACAGAAAAACCCTAAATCTGCTTTAAGCCTGATTGCAAATGCAATAGACCTTTACAAAGTAGATCTGGACGAAAACCCTAAATCATTGAATGACCTTTATGTGCATCAATACTTGAACCTTGATGCCTTTCCTTTTGACGACCATACATGGTCCTATTCATTCACGTTACCAGAACAAATTATAGCTCAACCAACACAAATAAACCCTGTCACTGAAACCAAACTTTTAATTCTTGATTGGAATACCCGGGAATTTCAATTCGACCCTATCCAGGATTCGCTTTATAAAGTGCCCTTTGTTCAATGGGATTACATATTGGATATTCAATCAATTTCTCAATTATTTTCGTCAAAATTGGAAATCGATATTTCACCTGATAGAGGCGCCTTTGATCTCTTGCTTAAACGAGGACAATTTAAATTAGATAATATATCTTTTACTGCAACACCTGGAAATCAACTTACTAATCGGTCCCAGGTATTTCTTCCTTCTCTTAATCTAGAGACAAATAATTTTGCTGTATCAGGTGATTTAAAATCCAAACCCATTTTTCATCAAGGACAAGGAAAATTCTCCCTTCGTAATTTTGAGATCAAGATTCCAGACGATTTGAGAGCAGAGCCCGAAATTCAAGCCATGATAGAATCATTAGGTATCTGGAATAATTCTCTTAAGATCAGGTTCGTTGAATTGGAATTGAATTTGCTCAATGAGCATACAGGAGAAATTAGTTTTATTTTTCAAACACCTTTTATAAAAATTAGTGTGAATGGAGATTTCTCAATTCGACAAGATGAGATTCATCCTGAAATATTACTTCATCAAATGGAAATTAAAATTCATCCTATTGCACTGGGTGTTAGAAAATGGATACGGGAATGGGAGAGAACGAATGGAAGATCACTCAAACGAAAGGGTGCTACAGTCATCTTAAAAGTGGAAGGGTCTTTAGATAATCCAGTGATTCATGGAATGGATTAACGCTGCTTTTGATGTCCTAAGATATAGAGAAATTCCAAAACAATACTAGCACCTGCTAAAGATGTAATGTCTGCATGATCGTAGGCTGGGGCTACTTCAACCAAATCAAATCCAACAATATTTAAATCCTTCACCCCTCTTAAAATTTTCAAAACTTTGTCTGTGGACATCCCGCCAACAACTGGTGTTCCTGTTCCCGGCGCATATGCCGGATCCAGACAATCAATATCAAATGTCAAATAAACAGGCATTTCCCCTACACGTGACTGAATCGATTCAATAATCTCCCTTGCAGAAATGTCATTTGCCTTAGCTGCATCGATTACTTGAAATTCATGCGACTCCTTTTCATACTCTGTCCGAATTCCAATTTGAATTGAATGTGCAGGATCGATCAATCCTTCCTTAGGAGCATGATAAAACATACAACCGTGATCAATTACATGATCATTGGGATAGGTATCTGTATGGGCATCGAAATGAACCAGAGCCATTTTGCCGTGGTGCTTATAATGAGCTCTAAGCAAGGGTAAGGTCACAAAATGGTCACCGCCTACCGATACAAGCGTTTTTCCTGTTTCAATGATGATACCAGCATGTTTTACAATTTCTGATAACCCATCATCTGGTTTTCCTGGCGTATAATCCACATCACCATAATCCACAACATTTAAGCGATCGAATACATTAAAATCCCAGGGCCAGCGTTTATCTTCCCATCCGAGATTGCTACTGGCATTTCGTACACCGGATGGACCAAACCGTGTGCCGGAACGTCCTGTTGTGGCCAAATCAAATGGTATTCCCATTATCACTGCATCAACACGGCTGGACAAATCTCGAGTTAATGGGCGCGCCAAATAACTGAATTGATTTGCGTACATGGATATATCTGTTGGAGTACCGATGAGCTTATTTTTTGCCATTAGATTTCTTTTTCATATGTTTTAATTAAGGGAGTGTAAAGTAATATTATACCACCAAGCAACGTTTTATCTGTGGTTTTGTTTAGATAACATCCAATCCAGCACATCAGGGTTTTGATATGTTTCAGTCCATGAATCATGTCCGATACCTTCATAAATAGTCATATGTACATTTGGATTGATTGGTTTAAGTATTTCAAACGCATCCAACGAGTTTTTTACTGGAATAACTTGGTCTTGATCTCCATGAAAAATCCACGTGGGAATATTTTTCATTTTGTGAATAGTTTTTAAATCTGCTGCACCACAAATTGGGACGGCCGCAGCTATTTTATGTGGGATTTTTGATGCCAAAGCGTAGGTGCCATAACCACCCATACTCAAGCCAGTCACATAAAAACGTTCTGTATCCAGATTAAATTTTTGAAAACAGGATTTTTGGATATCAATAAGCCCATCCACCAATTCCGAGTCACTCCAGTAGCGATCAAGGGGACATTGTGGCGCAACTAAAATAAAAGGGAAATCTGTTCCTGCTTTTGCCTGTTTTGGAAAACCATGAATGTCCACTAAATCGATATTTTTTCCCCGTTCTCCTGCGCCATGGAGAGATAATACCAAAGGCAACTTGCCTGAAAGTCCCTCTGGCATATACACAACATACTCCAGATTCATACCTGATTGCGATTGGATAGAGTGAAAAGTTTTTTTCATAGGAGCTGCCATAGTAAATTGAAAAAATATTATTAAGTGTATGAGTATTCTAACCAATTACAGAAGTTCAAGTAATAGGATATGATTGGAAATTCATTAGTAACGAATAATCAAAATATACTCAATAACCTTCAAATAAAAAAACTCCACTAATGTGGCGTTAGATATTGTAAAAAGGGGGATTCTACTCTACCAGGACCATCTTTTTGGTCTGTGTGAACTCCCCTGCTTGTATCACATAAAAATATAATTCTGCGAATACTGACTCATTTCCACCGCTTAAATTGATAAAAATTACCTTCAATGTGGTGGATTACAGATATGCGGGCACGGGGAGATAGAAATCATAGCTTATTTCTCTTCTGATAAAATGATGGGTTTGTATCCACCATTTTTTTTAAACCATAACATCATCAAAGAAAAACCGATTACCATTGATATGGGTAACCATGTCGCTACTCGAAGTGTACTACGTCCTGTTTGCGATAAGGTAGCTTTTAAAGTTTCTTTACCTTCTTCAGGAAACTCAGGTTGAGCCATAATGGCATCATGTTTAATTGTGCTATACCCTACACCAAACAAGTTAGTTTTTGCAACAATAAGAGCACCATCAACCATTCGATTTTCAGATTGAATTTTTTGCACCAGTTCTGGTTGAGCATTCATAACTGCTACAGCATTATAGTGATCTTGTACGGCACCTAAAAATGGAAAGCCAAAAATACCCACAGTAAGAAGTCCAATTGCTGAAACAGTGTTCAATGTAAGTGCACCACCTTTGGGAAATCTTTCCGCAACAAAGCCTAAAACTGAAGGCCAATAAAATGTTTGCCCCACTGCATAAAAAACGAAGGCTAAAAGAACAGCTACACCGCTTACATATGAAAGGGTAAATAAACCAATAATGGAAAATATTGAGCTAATTAGCAATAGTCCTAATGGCCCGGTATATTTAAGAGGAATACCCGCAAAAAAACGAAGAACCATCATAATACCTGCAGAAAACACCAACGCCCAACCAGCATAATCGCCCATAGTAGGTCTCATAAGATTTTGAATCCAGCCATCTGTAGCAATTTCAGCAGTAGCCAAAGGAATCATTAGTAAACATATAAAGAAGAACATCAACTTCCCTTTCGATTTAACAATTGATCCAAATATAATACCACCAGCAATTCCCAATAATAAAGAAATAAACAGACGAGTATATGATTCCGCAAAACCATTACTAAACATACTCAATTGAGAAAAAAATTCGTACCCCATAAATGTAATGGCAAGAAAAGCACCTAATCCACCAAATTCTTCAAGCATTCCTGACATGGGTATCTCATTTTCAACACGCTCGTCTATAGGGAATTTTTTGCAAAGAGCAAACATTACACCATAAGCAAGGATAGGCATTAGCATAAAAATCCAAGCAGATTTAGCACCAGCCCAAATACGCTCATCAGCAGGGGTTCCCATGTAAAACAATAAAAAAATAGCGCCACCAAAAACAATACCTGCAGGCCAGGAAGCATGAAGAATGTTCAATGCCTTAGTTTTCTCTTCACGAAATACAGATACACATAAAGGGTTGATAACGGCTTCAACTACACCATGCCCAATACCTGCAGTAATACAAGCCCACCACATTGAATTATAATTTTCTGCTGTAAAAGTTAAAAAAACTGAGAGACTTTGGAATATAAAAGCAATAATCATAGATTTTTGATAGCCAATTTTATCCACGACAAAACTAAAAAGGATCATCATAATGGCAACGGGCCAGAGCCCTGCTCCCAAAAGAACACCCACTTGGCTGTCAGAAATGCCAAATTCAGCTCCCCATAATGCAGGCACCATAGCTCGGAATACAAATCCCACACCTGCGGCCATGAGTGCTAAAAAACTAGCCCACAAAAGCATTTGTTTTTCTTTATTTCTAAGTTCCATTTAATTCATCTTCTTTTTTAAGAAACCTTGTCTCGTTCAAATATTCTGAACAGAGTTTTGAATTAATTAATCTTTTCTTGGGATAATCACTTTTAAATTATAATTAAAGATATTTTACCCATGTTTAGTTATAATTATTTTTTAAAATCTATATAATCATAAACCTTGTCAGTGTTTATTAAATCAACACCAGCGGAAGTCATAATCTCCCAGCTAATCTTATTATCTGGTGATCCCCAGAACCTTATCTCTTTATTCTCTGAGTGAACTTTTTGAATAAAACTTTTTAATAAAAGGAGTTCATTTTCAGGAAAATAACCCACCCCATCCCACTTGAAATTTTCTTTCCAATTTGAACTAATTAGAGGAATTAATTTGTTAGATATATGTTGACCAATATCACTAAAACGACCATCAATGAATACATTTCTTTTCTTGATAGTTTTTAAGTCAATTATTCCTGGTCTATTTCCGGAGATGATAATTGTTACAGCCCTAGAAATTAAAGAGTCAGATTCAACATAGCTTAGCATAGGTTCGTAATTATCTAATACTTTCTGTAAAGTTGAATATGTTTCTATTGCCGATGTTTTTATATCCACTAGAAGATACAGTGAAATATTATTTTCATATATGTGACCATTGTTACTTAAAAACAACTCCCATAGAGGATCCAAGTATAAGGTCTCTATAGTTCTACCTCTTTTTAATTGTAAACGATTATGACCAACATACAATTTAGTTTTTGATAAGAATATATCTACCTCGATACTTTTAAAGTTGTTTTTTAAAGCAGCTACTAATGGTTCTTTATTGAGATAATCATTATGAGAATGAGCATTATTTACATATCCTTGTCCAAATGCAATATTAAATAAGCTAATCTGAAATATTGAAACGTATAAAAAGATAACTATAATATTTGAAGCCATAATTAATCTTCAGTTTTTTTATTCCATAGAGCAAGTGAAAGTATAAATGAAACAATAGAAGCAGAAACCCAGAATATTATTGCATCATCAAAATTATATAATAGTGCAGATGTATCGTTTTCTGTAGATGTTTTTATTAGTAAGCTACTTATTTTTTCCTGTAATCCAGCTCCTATGTAACTGAACAGCCCTATAAAACCCATTGCTGCACCAGAAATATTTTTTGGGGCAATATCAATAGCAAATAATCCACCTAGAACAGCCAACAAACCACTCAAGGTAAATCCATAGATTAAAAATGCGATTGTAAGCACAACCGTTGAGTCTGGTCCAAAAAATATAAGAAAAAGTGATGCAATTTCAACTATACCGAACATAAGAGTGACGGGCGGTCTTCGGGCATCAAAATATTTATCAGAAATAAATCCATAAGCAACACAGCCAAGAATCCCCGTGAATGTATTTAATCCAATTAAACTTCCCGCCTCAATTAATGAGTAACCTCTTGCCTCTTGTAAATAAAGAATTCCCCAACTGTTTATGGCGTATCTAGTAACGTACATTGTTGAGCTTGCCAATCCCAAGATCCAAATCGACGGATACTTAACTATCTTTAACTGATTGTTTAGCACTTCTTTGAAATTCTTTGAAACTAGTTTTAAATCTGTTTCTTTTTTCCAGGAGCTAATGCTTGGTAGGCCTAAACTTTTTGGACTATCCTGTAAAAATCTATAACCAATAGCCGTTACGATAATTAGCAATATACCAGGGACAATAAACCCGGACCTCCAAGAAAAATAATCTACAAGTGCAGCTGTACCAATAAATGTAAGCCCTTCTCCAATTGAGTGTGCCGTGCTCCAGATGCCATAATAACGGCCGCGTTCTTTTGGGCTAAACCAATTAGTTAGTGCTATGGCGCACGATGGAGCACCAATACCCTGCACCCAACCATTTATAAACCAAAAAATCACCCATAAGATTAGCGACTGATTTAACCCCATAGAGATATTGATTAAGCCAGAAGCAATTAGCCCAAAAGTAAAAAACCTTTTTATATTAGCATAATCGGCTAAAAAACCATTAAAAAATTTACCAAGCGCATACCCGTAAAAGTATGCAGACCCCACCAAGCCAAGTTCACTAATCGAAAATATACCGTTATCAATTAGAGGTTTTTTTACGATAGAAAGAGCTAATCTGCAGGTATATCCAAACCCATATAAAACAATAATTGAAGCAAGAACTTCTTTTCGATACTTCGAATATTGAGAAGATATTTGATTTTGATCAACTAACGGAGCTCGATATTCATCCGCTTTGAAAAAATTTAGAATCTTAGTGGACATTAATTGTCTAACTGAAAACAGAAAGAATGCTGAAGCGGATCACCAACAGTGTTTAATACAAATTCACCTTTATAATTTTTTATTTTCCATGTCACACATAATTCATCACCACCATCATCATCAACTTCCATAATACCATATTGACCTCTTACTCCACTTACACCATTTGAATATGGTCCACCTTTAATACTAGGTCTACGATCCAGAGGACCTGCGTGTAGTATAGGAATAGGTGCGCCTCCTCCTTTAGCATAATCACTATTTGTGCCATCATCAATTGCACTCATGTGTGCATCCCCACTGACAATGCAAATAGGGATATCATTTTGCTTAATAAAATTTGCAATATCTTCCCTCTCCTCAGGGTACCATCCCCAATTATCATGATCATCACACTCAAAGCCTTTATTTGTCTTAATAGTATTTTCATCATCACAATTAAACCACCCTAGATCTGGAGTACTCAAGTATGGAAAACTAGAATGCCATACAACAGCTAGATTTTCATTTTTTGCATCTAGCAGCTCTTGTTTAAACCAATTCAAATGCTCTTTTGTACCGAAATTTGTGCCTTGTTTAACTTTATTACAATTAGAAGGATTATCACTGTCACAGTCACCCTGAAATAAGGGCCTACTTTTTTCTGACCTTAAATCAGTAAGAATATATTTCACTCTACCCACTTTAAATGTTTGCGAGATAACCGCATCTTCCCCTTGGAAAGCTAAAGGATAATGAGGAACATAATTTCTATAGGATTCTTTCGCAACAGAGCGGCACGCAACCTTTCCATCTTGATTTGGAGATAGCCCAGAACTATTATTCGGACCATAGTCATGATCGTCCCACATATAAGCTACAGGAGTACTCTTATATAATTTAGATTGTTTTGTTGAACCCAAAGCTGCATTATAGTGTGCTAAAAACTCATCTTCACAATCTTTATAAATATTTCCATAGTGAAAATCACCAAGCATTAAATAAAACAAAGACTCTTCCTCTCTAATACGATCATAGACAGGGTGGTTAGACCCTGTATTGGCACATGTTGCAAGGGTGATTTTATAAGAAAATGGAGAGCTGGAAGGAGTGCTGAATTCTCCTAACATATTAGACTCTTTATCAACGACACCATTAACAATAAACCTATAATAATACTCAGTTGCCGGTTCAAGATCTGAGAGAGTTATCTTAGAAAAATAATTTAATTCTTCCATAGTCTGTACACTCTCAGACAAAAACCTATGCTTTCTAAAGTTTTTTTTATCACTATACTCTATTTTAATATCGGCCTCAGAGCTACTTGATAGAGATATTACCGCACTATTTTCTAATAAAGACCCCGACCAAAAATTAACAATATCAGACGCCCAAACTCGGCTAGTTATAAAAAAGAATGAAAAAACAACAATACGAACGTTCATTTGTTACTCCAACATGTTTTCAAAAGGTTTTTTATATGTAAAGCCATCATATCTGTTATTATCATCATGCTTTATTGCCCAGAGATAATACATATAAAACCCAGGTGCAGATGTCTGGCTATGGACCCTCCCACCTGTGATAGATAAGATATCACCATTTTTTATTTTATATACGTCTTCGCCAAGTTCACCATGACCATACCCCCATTTAGGCGACAATTCATAATAATATAATTCTGATTGAGAATGATGATGAGGCGGGTAGCTACTCCACTTTCCGGGAAAATTGAGTACTTCTCCAATTACAAGTTTAGATTCTGGCGGAGTGATAGTTCCATCAAAAGCTAATCGAACTAATCTGTAGCAAGTATCATCTAACTGATCTTTTCCTCTATGCTCCGTATCTATATTATCTGGGAAATAAATTTTCCCTTTAAATTGATTGCTGTTAATAGTTTTAACAATTGCGACTCGAGTCTTTAATGTTGCACTTATTGTAGTCGTTTCACTTGGAGCCATGTGAACAACGGTTGGGTCATAATCAACCCAATTAGGTCTATTAAAAGACAATTGGCTATCTTCAAATGTAATAGTTCCAGCACCTTCAATAATGACCAGAGCTATTTCTTTATCTTTATCAGAGATCTCAAAGGTATCTCCATCATCCATTATTAGAATATCAAAATCCATACCTGTTTCATCTTGTGTCTCTTGGTATGGATTTATCCCTTTAGTAAATCCAGACCTATAAAGTTTAATTAAGCCCATAAATCCCCTATTTGTTAATCATTCGATCTCGAACAATATTAGCAAACTCATCATAACCCAATAAAAAATTTCTCATTGTATGTTTCGTTGGCCCAAACGATTCAAAATCATTAATTCCCATACCATTCTCATGGTATGCCTTATTAAAATCTTCAAAATTTTCTTTTAGAGTACCAATAATTTTCTCATCAACAGGAATGTTTATTTTATTTTCAACATTGATTTCTGAGTTGTTAAATTTATTCCACCAGTCATAAGGCATGCTAATAATAACATCCCCACCAACGATTTCAGACCAATGTAAATCACACCGAAAGGCGGCAGCTAATAACTTAGAATTGTATCCTCTTTCTTGAAATATATTATAAGCATTCTTGAAGATAGCAATAGAAGCCCAATCTATCATTTCAGAACTAACATCAATATTATTTTCTTCTTTTTTACGCTTCAAATGATCGTCGATACGTCCAACCATAATAGTAACATATGGAGTTAGATTTGTTATATCAATACCTTTATCATTTGCGAGAGCAATGCCTCGCTCTACCGCCTCAGCTACTTGAATGGTTTGAGAAACTGAAAAACTTACAGTAGCATTAATTGATATACCATGAGATGTTAATTTTTCCATCGCTTCAATGCCAGCAGGAAGAGCAGGACATTTAATAGCAATATTTGGTGCTAGAGATGCTAGATACTTACCCTGCTCAAACATAGCATCGGCATTCCTATAATATTTAGGGTTGACCTGAAGTGAAAGTTTACCTTTTTCCCCTTTTGTATCATGATAAACTGGTAATAAAATATTGGCTGCTCTTTTTCCAACCTGGTCCATTAGAAGCCATAAAATTTCATCCTCAGAGGCAGTATGATTACTAGCAATCAGCTTATCAATCACAGGCAACCATGTTTTTGGATGATTTTTAACAGTATTCAGTGTTATTACGGGGTTAGATGTGGCACCTACTGCACCCTCTTCATATGCATGTTGTAATTCAACATGATCATTGGAGTCATTCCACCAGTCTGATCCTAATTCAGTGGCTTGTTGCATTTTAGTTTTTTCTTTCATTCTAGTTATTCCAAATAGTATTTAAATAATTTCTTGAGCGTATTGCATATTCAAGTGGGTTTGCAATTTCCGGATCCTGTTCTGCTTCAATAATAACCCAACCAGTATAATTTGATTTAATAATTATTTTACTAATCTCAGAAAAATCTATACACCCATCTCCAGGTACGGTAAATGCTCCTCTGAGAACAGACTTTAAAAATGAATCTGTTTCAAATTTAATATCCTTGAATACATCATGCCTTATATCTTTGAAATGGATATGTTTAATACGATTCATATTTTTTTTAAAAAATTCAATTGGATTTATTCCTGCAAAATATAAATGACCAGTATCAGCACATAGGTTTACGAGGTCTGGGAGAGTATCAGATAGTAGCTTGTTGATTTCATCTTCTGTCTGAATGTAGGTTCCCATATGATGGTGATAAGCGAGATCTAAACCAAAAGAGTTACATAATTCTCCAGCTTTGTTTAAGGAACTTGTGAGCCTGTCCCAATCTTGATTATTACAAACTAGCTTATTTGATAAAGGGCTATTTAATTCACTATGAACTGAACCAGAGCATTCTGCTATATTAATTACTTTCGCTCCGGCATCACGTAGAAGCACAACCTTTTTTTTAATATTTTCTAATTCAATATCAATATCATTTGATAGGAAAAAAGTGGAATGCCATGAAGAAGCAAGTTCTAAATCGAATTTTTTTAATGCTTCTTTTATTTGCACAGCTTCCTTCGGGAATTTATTACCTATTTCAGTACCACTGTATCCAGCTTGCGACATTTCTGAAAGTATAGTTTGTAGAGTATAGCTACCACCTAGCTCATGCATATCATCATTACTCCAATTAATTGGAGCGATTCCAAATTGAACTCTATTATTAGCCATACTAGAAATTTCTCTCATCTTTTATTTTTTCATCATAATCTGATCTTACTTTAGATACCTTTTCTGATGAAGAAACTTCAGCAACGGGGACATCCCACCAAGACTCGTAGCCAGGTACTTTAATACTAGGATCTACTAGAATCTCTATTAATGTTGATAATTCACTATCCCTGGCATTTTTTAGAGCATCATTAAATTCCTGTTTGGTTTTAACTGTTTGAGCATTAATTCCCATAGACCTAGCATGAGCTGCATAATCGACAGGAAGCTCACCCCCCGTATAGCTATCTGTTTCACTATCTCTGTATCGATATTGATTCCCGAAACCATTACTACCCAAATTCATAGACAAACTATTAATACTACCAAAACCATTATTATTAACTAATATAATAATAAGCTTTTGATCTTCTTGCACAGCAGTAACAATTTCAGAATTCATCATCAAATATGACCCATCTCCAACCAAAACCAGAACTTCTCCAGATTTTTTCGCAAAACGTATACCAAGCCCTCCGGCAATTTCATACCCCATACATGAGTATCCATACTCCATATGATATTGATCACCATTTGTTGTTCGCCATAGTTTATGCATATCTCCAGGCAAACTACCCGCAGCACCAATAACAGTATCATCGCTATTCATAGAATCAGATAATAAACCAATAACCTCTCCCTGGCTAATGTCTGGCTTATTATTATAATTAAATATTCTATCAACCTCTTTATCCCAACTACCTTTTAAATTTTGGATTTCATTTTGATACTCTTCTGAAACACTAAAATTAATTTCTTTCAACATACTAGCTAATTGTTCTAAACACACCTTTGAATCCCCAACAATTGGAAGAGCAGAGTGCTTATATGCATCAAAAGAAGATACATTTATACCAATAAAGGTAACATCCGGATTTTTAAAAAGTGTTTTAGATGCTGTTGTAAAGTCAGATAACCGTGTCCCTATACAGATAACGAGGTCAGCATCACGAGCAATTATATTTGCAGCACTAGTTCCTGTAACCCCTATTGCACCTAAACAATGACTATTATTCCAAGCTATTGCCCCTTTCCCTGCTTGTGTCTCGCCCACAGGTATACCGGTCTGCCTGCAAAATAAATCAATGGCTTTCTCAGCTGAAGAATATATTACACCTCCACCAGCAATAATAACTGGACGAGATGAGTTTTTAATAATATTCACCGATCTTTCTAAAGAATCTTTTATCGGAAGATTCCTGGGAATATTCCAGACCTTTTTATTAAAAAAGTTTTCTGGATATTCATATGATTCAACTTGGACATCTTGTGGAAGAGATAATGTAACCGCACCAGTGGTAGCAGGATCCGTAAGTATTCTCATTGCTTCCGGTAAAGAAGTTAAGATCTGTTCTGGCCTGTTGATTCTATCCCAATAAACACTCACTGGTTTAAAGCTATCATTAACTGAAATATCTTGAGAACTAGTATATTCCAATTGTTGCAAGACTGGCCCAACATTACGTCTACTAAATACATCTCCAGGCAATAGTAATACAGGAAGTCTATTTATTGTCGCTCCCGCAGCGGCCGTAACCATATTTGTTGCTCCAGGACCTATGGAACTGGTACATGCAAAAGTCTTCAATCTCCGATTCTGCTTTGCATACGCAACCGAGGTATGAACCATCGCTTGCTCATTGCGTGGTAGGAAATGTTTTAATTTTTTATTTTGCTCTAAAGCTTCTCCAATGCCTGCAACGTTTCCATGACCAAAGATACCCCACATACCAGAAATGAATTTATTTTCAATACCATCTCTCTCAACAAACTGATTTGCCAAATAATGTACTAATGCTTGGGCCATTGTCATTCTCATTCTAGGAGCTTCCGTAATTTTATTTACGAATATTGTAAGTATTATTCACTTCAAGTCGTGGTGTAAAGATAGAAGAGATATCCCCCCAAGGAACAGCTTTATAATTTGTATTATCTTTAGTTCCAGAATTAACATTCGTGTTAACACCATCCTGGACAACAAATATTCCACTGCTAAATTTTCCACCTAAGTTCATATTGCAAACATCAATACCATCCGTTTCACTTGAACCATCGATAGACATATTATCGGCAATAGAGAATCGTCCAATAAAATCGTTATTCCCTTCACGTTTGTAGATAGCATAGGTGTTATCTCCCTGACTAGAAGCAATTAGGTAACCCGTAGAATCTCCGCTATAATATATAGTTAACCCCTCTACATCAGCATAGAGGTTTGGTCCAATAGTATCTACCAATACGCCAGTAGTTGAACCTTTAGGATCGGCATCAAATTTCCAAATGCCATGATCCTCTTCTCCAATATAAAGCAGGCCTAAAATATCATCAGCTACACAACCTTCTAATTGCCCTGGGAGCTGTAACGTTCTCACTAATTTTGCATCTACTTTACCATGCCCACCTTCAAAGAGCTCGTACTGCTCAACTTTTCCTTCTTTATCATTCACAATTGCATAAAAAACATTACTTGGACTTTTATACATACAAGAACCATACACATCTAACCCTAAAGTTATTTTTCTTGCTGAAATATTTTCAAGAGAACGCGTCTTAGAATTCATTTTATAGATACCTAGCGAATTGGAGTTTCTTAGTCCGGTGGTTACAACATCTACTAAAACCCCATCTACTTTCATACCATACCTAAGATCAACATTATTGGCTTTCTCTACTTCTGTTTCAAAAATCTGATGACCTTCTAGATCATACACTCTGAGGCCAGCTGACTCTTCATCTTTATCTGTTCCAATAATTACAGATAATGACGGATTTGTTGGATGCACCCAGACACAAGGATCATCTGCAGTATCATCACTAGCTGGAGTTGGATCAGTTTCTATCGCTGCTGATACTTCACCATTTATTATTCTAATAATTATTTTTTCCGAAGAACAAGCATTCAAAAATAATAGACTAAGAAGAAAGGTTAATAATTTGAAAGGATTAATAATTGAATACATTCGAACCTCTTTAAATTGTTATTTAATTGTACGTACAATTATAATATAGAAACAAGATCACATCCAAACATTAATAAAAGTGAGAAGACGAATTTCAATTAATTGTACGTACAATTTCATTCCAAAAATAAATGTGTATCAAAAAAAAAAGGCATCAATTGACACCTTTTTTTTTAATCAACTTTTGTCTAAAAATTAGAATCTATAGTTTGTTCCAATTTTCACAGTTGGGCCATAGACTTCTTTCTCAACTGGTCTACTTACATCTCCCATAAAATAAACATGAGGTACATCTGTAATGTTTAGTACGTCTGCAAAGAAAGTAAGTTTATTGTTAAAGTTGTAACTCAGCGAGAAATCTAACCGATTAGCCGGATCATAATAAATATCTTCATCTTTATCTTCACCAACTTCTGTTATGTACTGGTCAGCAATAGATTGTGAAAATCTTGCCGTTAGTTTACTAGTTTCATAAGCAAAACTAAGGTTTCCTGTATTCGCAGCTTGCCCAGGAAAGGTCGTTTTCTCACGCTCAGAACCATAGTCGGCCTCCGAAGATGTAGATGTATAGTTAAAATAAAGTAAAAGATTACTCAATGGTCCAGGTAAAAAATCTAGATTCTTTTGAAAATTCATTTCCCAACCACTTAGAGTAGCAGCTTCTCCATTAACAGGCATAACTACCTCATCATATACTTTATCACCATTACGTATTTTTGCATCTTTAAGAACTGCTGTATAGATATAGTTATCAATCGCCTTACTAAAATAGCCAAAAGAAAAGATTCCTAAGCCTTTTGGATAATACTCTAGCATAAGGTCAATATTTTTTGAATGGGCTGATTCGAGCTCTGGGTTTCCTGCTTCAGCATCATCACCATCAGTAGCAATAAATGGCACCAATGCAGCAAAGTCTGCTCTTGCGATAGTTTCAGTATAGGCTGCGCGGACCAGGGTTCTATCATTAACAGCATAGCGAACGTGTGCCATCGGAAGCACATCTGTATAATCCTTAGATACTTTTTGTGCTGTAAAAAATGAATCAAGACTTGTCGGTATATCATACCCTCCATCTTCAGCATCTTCTACATTTCCTAACCAAGAGTTATACGTGCTAGATGTATTTTCCATTCTAGCCCCGCCAATAAAATTGATTTTACCAATCTTCATGTCAGCCATGCCATAGAACGCAAAAATATCTTCAGTAGCGTCCCACGTTTCAAGGATAGCATCTTCATATAGCGGTGAGATCTCATACGATCCAATATTTGCACTCATGTGGTCACGTATTTTCTTAACGTCTATACCATGTGTGTGCACATAGTTACCTTCCATATACTTTTCACCATCAATGGCCATGCTGAAGTCTTTCATCAAAAGGTCGTCATCACCATCCCACCCCCAGGCTTCACCGCCAGATTTATCTGATTTTTTTTCCTTAGAAGATAGTTTTGCACCCATCTTTATTTTTCCATTGGCACTTCCAAGAGCAAGCGGCACAGAAAGGTTAAAGGCCATAACCTGATCATCGCCTGATACTAAGTTTCCGTTTGGATTTTTAGCGTCAGGTATATAGTCGCCCTCAATCTCAATCTCATCTAGCTCATAGCTTGAGAGATCATGCTGGTCGAACGCTGCTCCATCTTCATCAGTAAAGTTAGATACCTTAGGATGGTTCACGTCACTGAATTCATAGTCCATGTTAATATCTTTTACTACAAACTCAGCATTTACAGAAGGATCTCTAAGCTCTTCCGCGTAAGATTTTGTTACAGACCAATCTAAACCTAACTTCCCTAATGCATGCTCTCCACCTAGTGAAAAACTATTGATTTTTGATATTGATGATCTGCTTTTTAGTTCTCTATATATCCGTGCTAGTTTAGCGGTCCCACCTTTAGAGGTAACATCAAAATAACCAGAGCCAGGCGTTTCTTCATCAACGGACTTGTCAAGTCGATAGCGGAGTCTGTT
>Ga0308019_10000279_pt1 | contig 31759 bp, 24 predicted proteins | sample Neamet284_FD_203135 | JGI IMG/M metagenome (GOLD analysis project Ga0308019, IMG submission 203135) | Marine microbial communities from water near the shore, Antarctic Ocean - #284 | ecosystem: Environmental > Aquatic > Marine > Unclassified | place: Southern Ocean | collected 2014-10-01
TATAACGGGTGACGCTAAAGCCGTATTTATTTTCGATAATGATGGTCTCAGCCTGTCTGTAAATCAATCACGACTGCGGTTTAGCTTAGGCACGGCTGCGCTCCGTCTCAAGTCATTAGCTCGTGGCGGTTCCGACACGCTTATTCAAGCTGGTGAGCTACAAGCTGGCGACCGTGTGCTGGATGCCACGCTCGGTCTTGGACGTGACGCTCTCGTGGCAGCTCACGCTGTAGGCTCTTCTGGTCATGTCCTTGGCGTTGAATCGAGTTGGCCCCTATTTACGCTTATTAGCGAGGGATTTGCAAAATATCAAGCCGGCAATGAAAGAGCCACAGTTCAAACAGTATTCGAAGATTCCCGTCGATACCTTGCCACCGTTGAGAAGGCCAGTTTCGATGTGGTGATTCTCGATCCAATGTTCACAGTGCCTAAACGATCAGATGGCAGCTTTGAAATTCTTCGAGAGTTTGCCAATCACATAAGTCTTGACCCCGAATGGGTTCAGCTAGCACGACGCGCTGCTAAGCGCTGGGTTGTTGTGAAAACAGATAAGGAAGAACGATGGTTCCAGTCTGAAAAACTCGAACGTTTCCACAACGGTGGACGGGTCGATTGGTTCAGGGCTGCACCCTCTTCGTAGCTTCCTAATTGGTGCGCCCTTTAGATGCTATAAACGACCAAGACAGTCGGCTTAAAGCAAAAGACCTAGCACTTGGCTGGGTCTTTGTTGGGATCTTACTGGTCGGGGCGGCAGGACTCGAACCTGCGACCCCCCGCTCCCAAAGCGGGTGCGCTACCACTGCGCCACGCCCCGACACTGTCGTTTTTCCCGCATGCGGAACAAAGCAACCTGATTATTGTAGAACCGTAAACGCTGATTCACATAACCAATTGGACCAATTATCGACTAACTTTGAAAATTGCCTACCCAATATAGGCATTTCCGTAAGTGAGCGAATACTCACTGAAAGTTAAACTTTCGACATATTGGGCATTTCACTCAGAATATTGGTGTCAGATGTATTGAGATTTCCGATGCAAGGTGCGAGCGTTTAACAAGAGAACGGTAACACCAACCATTCTCGCCTTTATATTAACGTTATTTCTAGAGTAAGTGCGGATCTCTACAGGGACTGCAACGGAGTTCTAGCTACGGCAACTTTACGAATGCTTCACCGCGCGCGAACTACTCAACTAGTCGATGGGTCTAACTCAAACTCACGACCTGTGCATCATCTTCGACGCGGTCATCCTCTTGGCGTACTGCGAAATAGCCAGTACCGACGTTACTGGGCAGCTGGGTTTGCTACATTCACCGGTTTCAACATGCAAATGCTGATCCGTGGTTGGATGATGTACGAACTTACCCAATCGCCACTGATGGTCACGATGGTCACTGCTGCGATGATGATGCCGATGCTGTTTCTTTCGTTGGTTGGCGGTGCATTAGCAGATCGTATCGATCGCAAGAAAATCACGATCGTGTCCGACATCACATTACTTGGTAGCTTTACGGCATTGTTCGCCATTTCGGCAGCCGGAATCATGGCGCCATGGCACATCATCGCAATATCAGTAGTGAATGGAATCGCCTTTTCAATGGCGGTTTCTGCGCGTCAAGCGATGATCTCAGGACTCGTTCACCGCGAACAGATGCGAACGGCGGTTGGACTTTCGGCTACAACTTATAATTCGGCTCAGATCCTTGGACCCGCTATTGGCGGAATTATGCTGCCTTTCGTTGGCCCAACTTGGTCGCTAGGAGTTAGCGCCATCGTTGTTATACCGGCGATTATTCTTTACTCCACTCTGAAACCGGTTCACCACACAAGCGTCAATGACGCCAAAGGGTCGGTTGTAGAAAACGTCAAAGCTGGTTTGGAATTTGCGTTCAAGAATTCAACGATTCGATTCTTGATGCTTGGTGGAATGGTGATGATCTTAACTGTTGGACCATTCCAATCGCTTATGCCGGTATTCGCTGAAGACGTTTTAAACGTTGGAGCAGGTGGGCTCGGAATCCTTATGCTCGCAGCAGGCATAGGAGGACTGATTGGTTCGATCACAGTTGTGACGATTGGCGAACGTGTCAGTCACCAAAAATTGGAACTAATCTTCGGTCTTTTGGCTGCTACTTCGCTGATAGCGTTCGCTCTTTCACCGTGGTTCGCACTTTCCATTTTGTTGGTTAGCATCACTGCGTTTGCAACTACGAGCTTCATGGTTGTGAATATGACTGTGGTACAGATAACGTGCCCCGACTACATGCGTGGACGCGTCGTCAGCGTACGATTCCTGGTGATCGGGCTCATGCCATTCGGTGCGATTGCAATGGGCTGGGCAGCTGAATCGCTCGGTGCGCCAACTGCAGTAGCGATCATCGCCGGTATTGGTGCGATTGGATTCACAGTCGTGCAGATCGCATCGCTAATATTTTCGAAAAACGAAGTCGAAGCGCACTAGTCGTCTGACCCACGTTGTTACGGATCTTTTACGGAAATTCGTAATTCGACTGTAAGCGCTCTACGTAAAATAATCCTTATCGAGTAATTGGTGCCGGGTCATAGCCCTCGCAGGGCACTAATTGCTCGGATAATTCAGTACTGAATCTCGAGTTCCTGCACTAACGCAATCGAACCAGTTGTGCTGAATTTGATTATCGAGATAGTATTTCAGCCTATAACTACTCCACTCAGCAAAAAGGTCATGAGGGCATTACGATTGAAAATCACCTCTATTAGCGCGGTTTACCCGAAGTACAAGCACACTGTGCCGTCATGGCGCACGCATCTCTGGCAAATCGTAGTTCGAGTTGAAACCGATACCGGTCAAATCGGTTGGGGTTATGGCGGTGGTGGTAAGGCTGCAGTTGAAATAGTCAATGGACATTTCGCTGAGATACTCGTTGGTAAGTCGGTAAATTCGGTATCTGACATCTCCAACATCTGGGATTTTCTCTATACGGAGTCTATTCCGTATGGTCGAAAAGGTGTTGCGATCATGGCTCTTAGTGGAGTTGACCTTGCACTGTTCGATACGCTAGGCAAAGCGGAAAACAAGCCGGTAGCGAAGTTGATAAGCGATTCCGTAAGACGTCAGACGCGTTGTTATGCCACGGGATCTGACACGGACTACTACGCTGAGCTTGGCTATACGGCCCAGAAAATGCCTCATCGCTGGACAGGTGATGAATCTATCGAACAAGCGGTAACTGTAGCCGAGAAGACGCGCGAAGCGCTTGGCCCGAATGCTGAAGTAATGTTCGATGTCTACATGTCCTGGGATACTGAAGCCACGCTCAAGATTCACGACGCTCTAAAGCATGTCGGTATCCACTGGTACGAAGATGTACTCACTCCTGATGATCTTCGAGAAATTGGGAATCTTAGACGCAAGATTCGTCCGGTCAATATGGCTGGTGGCGAGCATGAGTTCACTGCTCATGGTTTCGCTGAAATCGCGAGAGTCCAGGCGTACGACATTTGGCAACCCGATATCACTTGGTGTGGAGGCATTACAGCCGGTCTACGAATTGTCGAAATGGCAAAGGCTGCTAAAGCTGAAGTTGTCCCTCATCGCGGCGGCGAGCCGTGGGGCCTGCATTTGATAGCGGCTACGGATTGCGCTAATTTCGCTGAATTACTTCCAGGTGTTCGAGGAGACGGAACTGACTATTTGTGGAAAGGTGCACCGAGTGCAGACAACGGCTACATCAGCATTCGTGACACTCCTGGATTCGGAGTCGAACCCAATGAGGAAATACTCTAAAAAGTCTACGATAACGAATTAAAGAAAGAAGCCGATTACTGAATCCGAATGATGGTTACGAGTGATCGGCTTCTTTTATGAACGTTCTATTTCAGTGCTCGAGCGATGCGCTCACATGCTTGCATGTAGATCGTGGCATCCACGTTGATTGATAGGTACTGCACACCGAGGTCAATGAGCCATTTGCCCATCTCAACGTCCTTAGCGTACGAACCGATCACCCTGCCCTGTGCTCGAGCCTTTGATGCAGCATCTTGGAGTGCATTTTCGACAATTTTCGACCGAACGTCACCGGGGACACCTAGTGACTGCGAGATGTCGTAAGGACCGAGGAATAGAACGTCGATTCCATCGACGGTCATGATCTCTTCTAGGTTGTTCAGACCCTTCTGACCTTCGATATGGACCACAGTCATGGTCTCTTCGTTCTGGCGCGCCGGGTGGTCTACTGCGTCGTCCTTGTAGTAGTTACCTGCTCGGGTAAATACAGATACCCCACGCTCGCCCATAGGTGCGTACTTGGCGGCGTGAACGACCTTCTCAGCGTCAGATTTCTGGTTGATTTGAGGAACTTGTACACCATCGGCTCCAACGTCGAGAGCTCGGAGAATAGGCCATTCTTCATTGCCGCCAACTCGAACGATCGGTGCTACACCGGTGCCCTGTGCAGCAATTACTAGATCGGCTACCTTTTCCATCGAAAGCGGACCGTGCTCAGTGTCGAGGATGCAGAAGTCCATTCCAGCGTATCCGAGCGTATCGATCATCGTTACAGATGGAACGATGGTGAAAGGGCCGACTACAACTTCCCCTGCCTGTAACTTTTTCTTTAGTGCGCCGCGAATGCTTTTGGTCATGATTTATTACTTCACCTTGTATGTGCGATCTGACTCGCTACAGGATTCATCCATGGCGTTCAGAGCGGTAAGTATTTTGGAACGCACAAAGTTTACCGGTTGAAGCTAGCGAGGGTTAGGTTCCTGACGTTCTCACACCGCATTCCCTACGAAATAACTACAGTTAGGAGTATTTCGACTGGTGAGAATCCACCGTGTTCCGACTGTTCAATGGACTAATACCAATCTCCGAGAGGTAGTAGCTCAGTAGCAGAGCATTTACTTGCTATTCAGACGGTATCCTTTACTGATGCCAATTTTTGGATCAAAATCTCGAATCGTATTTTTAGGGACAGGCACTTCTGAGGGAGTTCCGAGGGTATCGTGCTTGACGAATCCCAATAGTGATTGCCCAGTTTGCCCCGATGCGATGAAACCTGGATCACCAAATCGACGTCGTAATACATCGCTATTGATTCAGCGCGAACTGTCTGATGGACGCACCAGTAACATCATCATTGACGCCGGAAAATTCTTCTACGAATCAGCTATGAACTGGTTTCCAAAATACGGTGTACGAACTATGGATGCGCTTGTAATTACGCACGCCCACGCCGACGCCGTTGGGGGATTCGATGATCTCAGAGATTGGACGAACAACGCCCAGGAAACGTTGCCAATATATCTGAGAGAAACCGATCTCGACTCGGTGGAGTCGTTGTTCTACTACCTTGTAGATCGCTCAAAACAAACTGGCGGCGGTGGTGTGGCGAAACTGAATTTCGAAACTATCGATGCGAACCCGTTCGACGTAGACGCACTAACGTTCACGCCTTTGCCCGTTGAGCACGGGAAGAATCAGGAATGTTTCGGCTTCCGGTTTGGGCCCGTCAGCTACATTTCAGACGCATCAGGGATTTCAGAAGAAACGGCAAAACTGATCGAAGGTTCAGACCTACTCGTTCTGGATGCCCTCCGACCTGCTCGTACCCACGGCACTCACTTCACCGTCGAGCAAGCCATTGAGCAAGCACGCCGGTTTGGAATAAAACGTAATTTGTTAGTAGATGCGACTCATGACATCGATCACGTTCCCGTTAACCATGAACTTTCGAAGTTAAAAGAAATAGAAAACCTCGATATCCAATACGCCCATGATGGAATGTCTATCGAGGTTGATCTTTAATTCATTGAACTAGTTCCGACCGATCAGATAGTTATTCGCCCTGTTCTGACTTTTCCTTGCGATACATTGCGATGACTTCATCATCTGGCGGGTAGTAAAGCCCCGGTGTAAGTTGCTCTTTATCGAGCCGGCGTCGAATCCATTCTTCGAGATCGTCGTATTCAATCGCCTTCAGGGCAATTTCAGGTGCAACTATTCGAGGGATCACCACAACGCCATCATCGTCAGCAACGATGTAGTCGCCGGGTCGAACCAATATACCATCGACAGCGATCGTGTCATTTGTCGAGTACGGTGTACCGACGCGTGTACCTAGATTCGAAGTCTTGTCGAGTCCCCACATACCAACACCGTAGTCTTGGACCGTGTGCATGTCACGGATTCCGCCGTCACATACAAGACCGTCTACACCACGCTGCTTTAGTCGCAGGAATTTAATGTCACCACCGATGGACATTCGCTTATTGCGCATCGATTCCATAACGATAACGTCGCCGGGACCAGCAAGTTCAAATGCAGCAAATTCCGGCGATTCTTCTCCACCAGGTTTTTCGGCCATGCCGTCGGGTCGGGCCGGAACGAATCGAACGGTGATAGCTCTCGCTACCATACGCTGGCCAGGATTCATCGTCCTAACGTTCGGCATGTACACATAGTGTGGTTCATAGCCGTTGCGAGCGAGCACATCGACAACCGCCGTTGTGTTCACTTGCTTGAGTTGTTCGATGGTTGCCTTATCCAATACGTGGTCAGGCGTGGGCTGAATTACGGCCATGTGCGGAAGCTTTCTCCGGCTGAGGGTGTCAACACAACTCGCCAATTCTAGCTGCTTAGAGAGCGATTGGGTTACGAATTAAAGGGCTGAGACTAACCCCAGTCCTGTGCAAATCTTTCGATGATCAAGGCTGCATGCTTCGCACCATACAAAAAATCCTCGACCGTGATGTTCTCGTTTGGTGCGTGAATTTTGTGAGACGGATGATCTATACCTGATGTCGCTATCGGCATTCCTAGAGTGTCGCCAAAGTCGAACATGGGGCCTGTTCCGGCCATGTTGGGAGTCATCACCGGCTTGAGACCGTAAATTTCTTCAGCAGTCTCGGCGACTAGTTGAACCCACGGAGAACTCATATCCGTGCGGTACGGATTCACAGCACCCAGCACTTCGATTTCCACATCATCGAATCCATGATTGTCGAGATGCTTCCTGAGCTTTTCAAAAATGTCGTATGGCCGCTGTTCAGGAACTAACCGAAAGTCCATCTTGGCACTAGCAGTGGCAGGTAGAACAGTTTTCATCCCAACGTCTTGATAGCCAGAATCTAGCCCAGCAATATTCGCCGTTGGTTGGAACGTTAACCGTTTCCGGAGATCTTCTCCATCGAGGCCTTTTACAAATCCACTGACTCCGAACGTATCTAGCCACACTGGCGCATCGTCGGGCAATGCTTCGACCGCAGCTACGGCTTCAGGACTTGGCTCGGTGATCCCGTCGTAGAACCCATCGATGAGGATTCGTTCGTCTTCATCCTTGATGCTTTGCAAAGCGTGCAGCAGTCGCCAAGGCGCTGATGGGAGGATGGCAGCATAAGACGAGTGGGCATCGCCTGAGAGCTTACTGACGCTAAGCCCAATGGCAAGAACTCCCTTGAGTCCCAGATACATGAATGGATCATCGTTCAGGTTGCGACCGCCTCCCTCCCATATACACGCATCAGCTTTGAAATCATCGCCACGTTCTGCGATCAGATCGGGAAGATTTACCGATCCCGATTCTTCTTCGCCCTCGCAGAACATCTTGATGTTGCATGGCACGCCGCCTCGCTCATCGACGAACGCTCTTATTGCTGCGAGCCGGGCGCCGATGTTGCCTTTGTCATCGGACATTCCGCGACCGTAAAGTCGATCACCTATTTGTGTAGGCTCGAATGGATCAGTGTTCCAGAGATCGAGCGGGTCAACAGGTTGCACGTCATAGTGGCAGTAGAACAACAGGGTCGGCGCTGTTTCAGGATTTTCGGAAGCCGTCATGTAGCCGTAGACGGTTGGAAGACCGTCGTTTGGCACGGGAACAATTTCAGCCTCGAATCCGTTTCGTTCGAGCAGGTCCTTCATCAGACCAGGAGCTTTATCGAAGCCAACTTTCTGCGCCGATATCGATGGCTGGCGAACAAGCTCGAACAGCTGTTGAATCGATTCATCAACGTGCGATTCGATATGCGAGTAAAGATCGTTCATGCTTGTTCCTCAGAAGAATTTGTTCGCCGTTCTTGCCACATCCAGTAGCGTGCCAGAGTGGTGAGTGTGACTCCGTCACCGACCTCTTCAGAAGACATTAGTTCGAGCAGTCCGTTTCGTGTGAGAAGTTTCGCATCGACGATTCCCTCTTCACGTTGAATTACCACATCGCCTATTGAAATCTCGGGTATCACCGCAAGCAGACTATGAAACGGCAACCCTGTGAATCCTCCAACCGGGATTTGAGAACCCAATAATTCAAGAGATTCAGGAGTGATGCCCGTCTCTTCAACCAACTCTCTGCGTGCCGACTCGATCGGTGTTTCGCCCGGTTCCATTACTCCAGCCGGGAATTCCCAGAGATACTGTTTTGATGGATAGCGGTAGACCTTGACCATCAGATACAACCCGGAAGGAGTCACAGGAATCACCATCACAGCACCGTCTCCAGAATGAGATTTTATCCACGCGTACTTACCCGGATCACCGTTTGGATGAACGATGTCATCGTAATAAAAATCTAACCACGGAGTCTCATATACAAGATGCTCAACTCCGGGTTCAGGAATCCAATCCTCAGCTGATAATGTTTTCTTTGACATGACTTACTCTGCGGCTCCCGGCATGCCCGGTTCGAGCGGCTGCGAATCTTGAGGTACGCCACCAGCTAGGAAGCCACCATCGACCGTTATGGTCTGGCCGTTCACGTACTCTCCAAGTTCAGATGCCAAGAAAACGCAAGCACCAGCAATATCCTTCGGAAGTCCTCCTCGACGACTCGGAATAAAGCCGATAGCAGAGCCGAGATAGTCATCATTGGCACGTGTGTGCTCTTCTTCCTGCGGCAGCACCCTGCTATCGATGTAGCCCGGCGCAACACAGTTGGCAGTGATACCTGAACCAGCAAGATCATGCGCCATCGATTGCACCATACGGTTTAGGCCAGCTTTAACGATTCCGTACACCCCGTCGTGCGGCCAAGCTCGATAGCTATGGATACTGCTGATGTTGATGACGCTGCCGCCGTGACCGTATTCGATCATACGGTTCACGGCTCCCTGAGCAAGAAAGAGATAACCCTTCAGAGCGTGCCCAACCAGATGATCCCAGAATTCCTCTGTGATCTTTGTGAAGTGCATGTCTCTCGAAGCGACCGCGTTGTTGACGAGTATGTCGATACGACCGTGCTGCTCAACGAATTCGTCGAGCATACGGGTGCGATCTTCACGATTACCAACATCAGCCTGATGCCAAGACGCTTTTCGCCCGAGCGATTCGATTGAAGCGATTGTCTTATCGGCTTCTTCGTCTCTAGTTATGTCATTAATCCCAACATCTGCCCCATGTTCGGCAAACAGTTGAGCTATACCCGCACCAATGCCTCGACGTGAGCCGGTAATCAGCGCTTTCTTGCCTTCAAGAAGCTTTGTGGTCATGAGTTTAGGGATTCCTTGTGTTTACTCGTCTTAGTCCTGCATCGTCTTAGTGGCGACCATTCCGCCATCGACCAGAATCGTTTCTCCGTTGACGTATTGTCCGAGTTCGGAAGTCAGATACAAAACGGCGTTCGCAATGTCGCTTGGTAGCCCACCCTTTGCAGCTGGAAGATGTGCCGTGAATCGCGAAGCGTCGTGCGGTGCACCATCGATTACATCATCGGCGTCGCTGTCTGGAAGAACATTCGAAATGGCTCCCGGAGCAATGCAGTTAGCGTTGATGTTGTGACCTTTGAGATCTATAGCAAAGCCCTTGACCATTCGACGAAGTCCGGCTTTGGCCGTTCCATAGGCAGTCCAGTCTTCAATTGCCGTGTACGCATGAACACTTGCGAGGCAAACGATACTTCCACCCGTACCCTGGTCGATCATTTCCTTGGCGGCGCGCTGCGATCCGAAGAAGTAGCCCTTCAACGAAAGATCCATCATTCGATCCCAGAAAACTTCATCCGTATCGAACAACGGTCGTGCCTGATCAGGGAAGATTGCGTTGTTGATAAGAATATCGATACGCCCATGCTCAGCGATGAATGAATCGATTACGGAGTTGATACCTACGACCGTGCTCACATCCCCAACATGGAACGTGCCTTTGACGCCCCTGTTCGAAACAAGTTCGGCTGCTCGCTGCGAGACTTCATCGTCGACAATGTCGTTAATCCCAACATCGGCTCCTTCGTTTGCGAGTGTGAGGGCAATGCCCCGGCCGATACCTTTTCGTGCGCCAGTAATCAGCGCTTTTTTACCGTCTAGCAAACCCATCGAGTGCCTCCGAATTACGTTTGAAAATATTCTGAAGCCGATGTTAACCTGAGTTGATCGACAAGGTTGGTTTTTACGGCCCGATCACTCAGAAATTAGCGACTGTATTTTGTCCCGAATCTTGGAGAGAGCGGTCTCTTTGGCTGTTTCCAAATCGTCGATCACATACTCTCTGGCAGTATCACCGACTCCGCCATTTGCGAATACGAGAACAGCGCTGCGAACTTTCATCCCCATTTTTTCGAGAACAAGTGCGTATCCAGCCAACTGGTTTTCATATCCTCGAGCGCGTTGTTCAAGAAATTCACCTTGCACCCGGTCGGTCTTGTAGTCGATTATCGTGATGGTACCGTCTTCGTGCTGAACAATTAGATCGACCGATCCTTCGATCTCGATGCCCTCTTCCACCTCGGCGGCGACCCACGCCTCGCTCCAACTGTTTTCGCTAGTTGCTGAGGCTACACTCGGACTCGACAGCACGTTCCGAACTAACAGCGCTACATCGTTTTTGAGATCGGGAATATTGTAAGCCTCGACCGCTTGGGCAACTAGTTTGTCCAAGTTAAAGTCGTCATCAAAATCTATGTCTTGGAGAACGCCGTGAACAGCCGAGCCGACATCGGTTCCGCCGCGACCACGTAATGTTGTGTTCCACTCCGTCGATTCAGTATTATCTTCGGGCTTTGGAGCGGCGAACATCGTGTGATCGGCCAGCTCTGAAGGCGTGACATAGCCTCGGTACTTCGCTTGCTCAACGACAACTTCCAGATCATCGAACCAATCTTTACGATTATCCAGCGAAAATGGCTGCGCATCGGTCGGAGTCGAATCAGGTTTAGGCTGAGGGCTTCTGGTCTCGCTTGATATGCCGAACGGTTTTGAAACTGTGCTCAGCGCATCCCAATCAGCAATCTTCGCTGCCAACGTTGATTTGTCCTTGCCTGATCTATGAACGCTAACGACAAGATGTTCACGGGCTCGGGTCGCTGCAACGTACGCGAGTCGTACCTGCTCTGCGGAATCTGACTTCTTGCTTGACTCTAAACGATCGGCGAAATCGGTGGTTGCAATACCGAGATCTTTTGAGCCCAATCGAACAGCCATGATCGGCTGACCAAGTTCCTCTTTGGTGATCGAATTACCTTTGAACGCCGACACACCGACTTGCAAGCCCATGAGCGCAACGATAGGAAATTCAAGTCCTTTCGCAGCATGAATTGTCATGACTCGGACAGCATTCAATTCGCTATTTGATAGAGCACCCTCAGCTACTTTGACACTCGCTTCCGCTTGCTTTGAGACCCAGCGAACAAATTCTCGCAGCGATCCGTTGCCAGATCGTTGAAGTGATCTAGACATTTCGATAATTACGTCGATCAACCGCTCGCGATCGCCGTTTGGATTCGACAACGCTGCGATTTCTCGTAGCCGACGATCTCGAACGAATTTTTCGATCAGGAACGGGGTTGAATACGTCTGGCGCGTGTCGTGATAACCCGCCAGCCCTGCGAGTGCAGTTGCTACTCGATGTACTCCGGTATCAATTTCGAATTGGGCAGGATCGTACGTGGTTCTAGCGTATTCAAATTTGCGATCCGCACAAGCCCATTCGTAGAGGTCCTGATCAGAGCAACCCCAAGCTGCCGACTTCAGTGCAGCGACAATTGCAACCTGATCGGTGGGGTCATCGATGGCCACCAGATTGTTGCTCAGCTCGTGCACAGTCTGTGACTCAAAAATCGGTGCCTGACCTTCGAGAATGTACGGCACGTCGTGCTTGAAGAACGCATCTTCCAAGTAGGAAAGTGCGGTGCGGCGAGGCATCAATACGCATAAATCACGATAGTGCGACTTGCGAATACCTCCCGATTTATCGGGAAGGTCCCAATTCCCTGCTCCTACACTCAAAGCCAGCTTTGCCAAATCTTCCGATTCGAACTCGCGGGCGACTCCAGTGTTACCGTCAGCCGGACCGCCAGCAATCATCACTCGCGGTTTTTCGACGGTGAAATATAAGTCTCTTCCCGGTTGAAGCGCCGTATATTCAGCTTGATTCGTATCTCGTGCGATGCCTTCGGGTCCGTTCATCCACGGTTCAAATATTTCATTCACCCAGCTGAGTATTTCTGGGTTAGATCGATAGTTTTTGACCAAGGACAAATGATCGGCGTTCAGCGATGAAATGAGTCGTTCCAACTGTGTTAAATCGGCACGGCGGAAACCGTAAATCGACTGCTTCTCATCGCCAACCACAAACAACGCTCCCGGTGTCGGTGTGCTGGTTCTGGTCGAGTCGTTCATGCGGTCGGTAAGTCGTATAGCCAACTTCAGCTGAAGCGGATCGGTATCCTGAAATTCATCGATTAGGACATGCCTGTACCTTCGTTGGAAATACCGGCGAACCTCGTCGTCGGATTCAAGCAGTTCACATGACAGAACGAGCAGATCTTGAAATTCGAGTAGACCTTCATCCCGACGTTTGCGGGCGTAGCCGAGAACCATCTGCGAGACGGAGTTTACCAGCGGGACTACCGTCGATTCGCCAATAGATTGCCGTCCTTGCTCAAGCCGTGCTTGGGCTTCTTTCAGCAAGCTACGAACTTCTTCTAAGCTCGATTCGCCACTTTCAAGTGAATTCCAATCATCTTTGCGACCGGCGCGTACGGACAGTTTAGGCAACTGTGTGACGGCGAGAATACTCTCTTCATCCGAATCGATAGCTTGAACTTCGTCGATCCACCGAAGTGTTTGCGGCACAACAGATTCGAGATGAGCAAGTAACTTGTCGTCAGGAGTTGTGCAGTAACTGCGAAGATCGTGGGCAGATTGCAGACCAGATCGAACAGCTTCGAGAACTAGATTCGGGGTGTCGGTTTGAGCCGGCTTCGGTAGTTCGCCGAAACGCTCGACGAGATCGTAGTTAGCATGAAATTCCAAGGCGAGGTCTTTGAGATTCGTAAGCGGTTGGCTCAATCCCAGACGTTGTGCGTTTATGACTGCGTCTGAGAACGTTTCATCATTGAGCGCTTCATCTAACCACTCCGACCATTCTTCCTCGAATCTCGCATCGCCTTGAACTCCGTCATTGAGTTCAAAAACAGGCGGGAGTCCGACCGAAATTGGACGTTCTTGCAGCAGGCTTTGAGCGAACGAATGTATCGTTCCAATAAACGCCGAATCCAAAGCGTCGAGTGCCTCGGCCAATTTTCTGCCCGCGGTTGGTTCATCCGTTTCAGTCTGCCGACGTTCTAGTTCTTCTCGCACGCGTTGGCGAAGTTCCGAAGCGGCTGCTTTCGTGAACGTCACTGCAGCGATATTTTCCGGTCTGACACCGGCAACTAACACTAAGTTCGCAATTCGCTCGACAAGCGCTTGAGTCTTACCAGTTCCGGCACCTGCTCCGGCGTATATCGTCTTGTTCAACGACCCGTCAGCGAGACCTACAATTCGATCACGAACATCGTCGCTTGCGTGTGGAGAATTCATCATTCATGATCCTCCGCTAAAGTCAAATAATTCGAGAGTGCCGGATCAGAGTTTTTCTTCGAATTCCAAAGTCTAGCTTTGCTTTTCGGGCATACTCGAGAATACTCACAGAAAAGGCAGTTTTCGTAAGATTCGCTGCCGCCGGCCCGACTTGCCGACACACCCGGACGAGCAGGAAACACACCGCTGTCGATGCCTTCAACAATCGTTTCGACAGCTGCGGTTAGTGCGCCTTCGGCTTTCTCGCTTTCATAGTCGCTTGGCGACGGCTTCAGCTCAGACGACGACTCTCTCACAAACCAATACGAAGCCTGAATTTCTGCCTCAGGGTATTTTTCTGCAACCGCCTTTGAATAAAGCGGAAGTTGTAGCTTTGTACCTTTCTTGACCGGATCGCTATCTAGCCCCGAGTACGAACTATTACCTCCCGATTTATAGTCGTAAACGATAACTCTGCTACCATCCTCAGAAATATCTACTCGGTCGACCTGCCCACGGAATTTGACTGTCTTACCCGAAACAGTTCTTACTTCAACTGGAGGTCCGCTTTCCGCTCCCGACCTCACACCACCAAACGAGTATTCAGCTTCGATCTGCCGCATATCATGTTGCTTGGCAGTGTCTGGCTCTCGACGTAACCACTGGCGAAGAATCAACCACGCTCTCGAAAGCTCGATTTTCCAGGCACCTTCAGATCGACCAGGCGTCTCTTCTTTAAGACTTTCAACATGTGAAATCGCTGCCGCTCGAAGCCAGTTTTCTTGTTCAGTCGGCGAATCGGAATCAGAACTAGGTTCCATTCGCCACAGAGCGAATTTTTCCAGAACATCGTGGATCAATGTTCCGAACGAAAGAGCATCAAGAGCGACTTCCGTTTCTGGCGAATCGGTCGGCTCGATATGAAGGCGGCGAGACAAGAAATATCTATAAGGGCACGCCGCGTAAGTTTCGAAAGCCGTCGCAGAGCCGATCGTTTCGTTAGCGCCGATTTCAGTGGTTACACCCGACTCGACATCAAGATTTACTCTGCCGTCGTACTCAGTCCAATCAGAACTTTCCTGCGCATCTTCGAACTTTACTCCGGCGGCGATAGAAGGCTCATCGTTCGATAAAGGGAATCTCTCGTCCTTGTGGTCATTCAGTGCGCCCCAACGACGTGCGCCAACGACGTCGTACTCATGGAGGTCTCCAGCATCTAACAGTGGCATGTTGATTGACTCCGAGCGACGTCGAAAAGTCAGACCGGGAATTTCAGATTCAACTAATTTTCCGGCCTGTAAAAGCGGCTGATCAGAAACCTCGCGAACGGCAGACAAGAACCATCTTGCGGGGCCGAACTCACGCGACTCACCAGGAATTCCGCTTGGCCAGTACATGAAGACCTGCTTGGCACTGTGAATGACGGAGATGAACGACTGGTAGCTCTCCCCCACACGTGTATCGACGGTGCTGAGTTGTGTGCCAGTGGAGTCGATTTCCTTTTTCATCGAATCGGGCAATAAGGGATCAGTAAATCCAGGGCTCGGGTATCGACCTTCGGACATTCCCAATACGAATACGGTGTCGAACGGACATCCTGCTGCGGTCCACAATGGTCCTACGTACACGCCCGAACCGAGCGATCTAAGCCCCGCTGATCGTTTTTCAAGTTGATCACGTAACACGCCTCGACAATGATCAAATGTTGGAACAGAACCTGTTGTCTCAAGCGATTCCAACCGGTCGATGAGTGTCATCAGTCGAGAAGATTGAGACTTCGGCGACTCATCGGTTGCGGTGGCAATCCACAGATAATCTTTGACCACCGACCGAAGCCACGCAGCGAATCCAGACCAAGTGTCTTCTTTGTCAGTCGGTTTTCTCTGCGATAACCCGATGATAAATTTCTTCAACCAAATAGCGTAGTCGGCGTCTGACATCGCAGCCTCAACCACGTTCACCTTGCCTTCATCGAGTTGATCCGAACGTCTGGCATGCTTGACGATGTTCTTGGAATATCGATCTAACCGTGGAATCCAGCTATCAACTACAGACTCAGTCACTCCAGCAGTTCGTGAAATAACATCCCAGCGTGCAGACGGAACCGACTTACCGTTCGCCGGGTCCTTCACTGGAGCGCCAGCCAGCCAAGCGGTGAAATCGAGACGGCTGAAGTCACCGTCGAATAGATCCAATAGACCGCTAACGAATAAGCCTTCGGGCGCATCCGACAAGGCTGTTCGATCAGGACCCGATAGCGGAATTCCAGCAAGTTCCAATGCTTCTGCTATTCGACTCGAATAACTGTCATCTTCAAACACCACTGCCATACGAGGGAAACGTTCACCGTTTCGAGCTTGAGCGATGATTTCGCGCACGACGCCCCGTACTTCTTCAGCAACGTCAGGAACAGCGATTAACTTAAGGCTGTCAATGTGAGCCGCTAGATTGGAAGGATCGTTCCCGTCCTTCGAATCTACTATCGAAATAGTCACTGAATCAGGCATATTCGCCAGTGCATCGAAAAGTGGCCTCTGGACTGGTGCGACAGTCGCGGCTTTTACTAGAAGAATCGTTCCGAGAACGGCGACTCGATCTGTGTGCGATTTCGATGAAATAAGAGCGGCGGCCTTTTTAGCTACAAGTGCTCCCCTTCGATACGGCTCGGCGAGTTCCATGTACTTCCTGAACCGCTTCACCAATTCCCGTTGGATATTACTTTGATCTTTGAGTTGATCTAGCTGTTCATCCCCCAACATTTCCAATTCTCTAAACGTAGAGTGAAGTGCCGATTGCAGCTGGGCTGAAACATTTACTCCTCCTAGTTTCGTGCCTAAAGAGGAATCGCGAGCAGCCTCGAATACGAACTCTGATGCCTGCAAGTCGTGCAATAAAGGTCGCTCAAATTCTCGACCAGCGAGTGATTCTGCGATGTCTTCAAGTCGCTTGAAGTCGACGTTGAAAAGACCTTCTTTAGCGAGGCTTCGACGAATATAGAACGATGCCTGATTGGTAGGCGTGACTATCGTAATTCGATCAAGTCCACGACTGGAACGAATCTCGTCGATCAGGCGACGCAGCACTAGATCAATGCGTTCATTACGACCAGCGAATTCTGTTCGACCGATCATCAAGCACAACCTTCGCCAGTGGATTCAGACCCGTCGTATTGCCGTTTGCGTCCTATGCCCGCAAAGTCTGTGAAGACATCACAAAATTCACCGTGCAGAACAACAGAATCAGCGCCGGTCGTGTGGTGTTGTGCAATTCGAATATTAGATTGATCGTTAGTGTTCATATGCAATAAATAAGCGCTTGGAATACGCTTCGCTAGAGTAACCGCTGCGTAGATCGAATGCCTAATTAAATAGACACTTAGGCAAAGTTTGATCGGACAATCACGCAGCATTGCTATGAAAATGGCGCCCCCGGCGAGACTCGAACTCACGCTCCCGGCTTCGGAGGCCGGTACTCTATCCAACTGAGCTACGGGGGCTAATGTTGAATCTTAGTTTAGATTTTACATTTCAGCCTCTCCGGACAGTGGAGAAATGGATAGCCAAGTTTGGACGCTTCAAGATTTGAATTTGCTTGACGGGGACAACATTGGGACTTGGCAGCAATTCTTAGTGACAGCGGTGACTGAGCCTAAGCTTTTCATGGCGTGAGCTGTACACCTCTGGTGATGCGCCATGTTGGTTAGACTTTCATCACAAATTTAGAGATTGGAGTAGTTCGTTGGACCCTGGTAGCTGGTTAGTTCTTGCCGTGGTGTTGGTTGTCGGATATTTGACCTTATATTTTTGGTCTCCTTCGATGGTGTAAGAGCGAACATCGTAGCCTGCTCCATCGCCTTCATCGGCTGACCATGCATGAAAACGATGACATTGTCGTTATTCTCATCCGTCGATCCTTCGTCCACATAATGCTGACGAGTATCAATTGCCGGTATATTCGCCTAGATTAATTCCGCTCAAGAAACAACCGCTCACACCGTGAATAACGGGTATACAATCCCGCCAAACTGCAATCGATAGTGGGAACACGTCGACCAACCGAGCAGAAAATACAGTATTCGAGGGTAGCGAGTTGAAAGTCACTGGCGTCAAGACAACAGTTGTTGAAAACGAAGCTCCATACATTGGAGGGAAGTACTTCCTGTTTCTGGAAGTTGAAACCGATGAAGGAATCACGGGACTAGGTGAGAAGGTCACTGGCAGCTCGTTCAACAACAGCGGCTGGCAAGCATTCACCTCACAAATTCAGCTAATTCACGAAACCTGCGAAGCGTTCCTGATCGGACAAGATCCGTTCAACATCGAGAAGATCTGGTCAGACGCCTACGGCAGTAGACACGACTATCGACATCCGAGCCTGCACTACACGTCGGTTCTAGCCGCTATCGACATGGCGTGCTGGGACATCGCTGGCAAGGCAGCGAATCAGCCTATTTACAACCTCCTAGGTGGTAAGTTTCACGAAAAACTTCGTGCCTACGCTTACATGCCTTCAGGATGGCAGGACAGCCCCCAAAGAGCCGGTGAAATTGCCCGGCAACTGCTTGAAGAAGGCAATAGCGCCTGCAAACTAGATCCTTTCACACCGCTTCACCCCGGCCCTCGTGACATCTCGCTTCCGGAAATCCGAAAAGCTGCCAACATATTTGAAGCAATTCGCAAAGAAGTTGGCGACGATCTTGAAGTTGGAATCGGTACTCACGGCCAGCTAACCACCTACTCCGCCATTCGAGTCGCAAATATTCTTGAGGAGTACAACCCGTTCTGGTTTGAGGAGCCGGTTCCGCCAGAAAACTATGACGAAATGGCGCGTGTTGCTGCTCATACAAGCATCCCAATAGCTTCTGGTGAACGACTCGCAACCAAGTACGAATTCGCTCAGTTAATCGAAAGGGGAGCCGCATCGATCATCCAGATCGACGTTGGCCAGGCTGGTGGAATTCTCGAAGCGAAGAAAGTGGCAGCAATCGCCGAAGCGCACTACGCGTTGATCGCCCCGCACATGTACTGCGGACCGATCGCCGCGGCTGCCGCCATCCAGATCGACACCTGCTCACCGAACTTCCTGATTCAGGAGGCCAACCAAGGGCCACTCCACAAGACGATATTCAAAGAGCCACTCGCATTCGAGAAAGGTTTTATCACGCCGCCAAAAGGTCCAGGCCTAGGCGTAGAGCTCGACATGGACGTAATGAAAAACCGAATTGTGAACTAGAAGAGTACCGGCTTCCGACTAGGAGCGACCTGGTGGGACGCATCAGACGATGGCTGAATACGCCAATGTCTGATGGCGGACACAATCATCCGAACACTGTCTACTAGGAGAACTTCTGAGAATACGCCCTTAGAGCGCACCGTCGATGATCATGTCGATCACCGCTGGCTTGCCAGAGTCTATCGCTGAATTCACAGCTGAATCGATATCGGCAGGGTCTTCAACTCGAATACTTTGCATTCCGTACGCCTGAGCCTGTGCAGCAAAGTCGATCGGGTTTGGGAAGTCCATCGCAAAGTACGAATCAGGTTGCTCCAATTCGTTTAGGCGATGATAGTGATTCATGTTCACCTTCAATACCCGGTACGAAGCGTTGTTACAAATAACGAATACGGCAGGAATTTCGGAATTTACCGCTGTCCACAACGCTTGGACAGTCATAATCGCACTGCCATCGCCAATCACGCCGACTGCAGGTCGGTCGGGACTGCCGAGCTTCACACCCATCACGGCTCCCATGCCCCAGCCGATAGCCTGTCCACGACAACCGTAGTAGGTTCCTTGAGCCGAAGGCAACAGTGCATCGAAAAGATGACCACCGGTGCTTACTGAATCGTTGAACACTGCTGAATTGTCGGGCAGTGCCTTCGCAAGTTGGTCAGCCATCATGGCTGGCGACATTGGCCGCCCCTTAGCTGTCATACCCGCCAACTGCCTGAACGCCTCGATCCGTGCGGCGCTTTCTCCTGCTGCTTCTTGCTTTCGACCCGCCGCTGCTTCTGACTGTGAGCCGTTGAGGCTAACTTGAAGCGCTTCGGCTAGTTGACTAAGTGCCTTGCCTGGTGAGGCAAGAATACCGAGATCGGTCGGTTCGGATTTTCCGATTGCGCCTGAATTGATATCGATGTGAACTAACTTTGAGTTGGCTGCAACGAACTGGCCTGGCTGATAAAAGAAATCCTCAAACACAGGGCAGCCGACCGCTACAACAACATCGGCGGCTTTAACCGCTGATACAGATTCGATAGTTCGCATGTTCAAATTGCCTTGCCACAGAGGGTGGTCGGCAGGGAAGTTAATTTCGTTAGATCCGTGTCCGTAAGCCCTCATTCCACCTGCTTCAGCAACTGCAACTGCTGCCGCTGTGCCGTTGGTATCAGAAACGCGATCGCCAACGATAAGGATGGGGCGATTTGCGCCAGCTATTAGTCCGCAGATCTGGTCGATAAGTTCGGGGTCGGCTAATGGCGAAATATCTACCGGTCCGGAAGGAATCAGATCCATTTCAGCGACGTCGTCGAACGCGTTTGCCGACATAGCGACGAAGGTGGGTCCAGTCGGGGCCGTTCGAGCTTCCTGAAAAGCGCGGCGTATCACGGAAGGGACTTGCTCGGCGTGGGTAATCTCGGTGCTCCACTTGGAATACGGCCGTGCCATATCGGCAAGATCGGATCGACCCGGAGCGAGCTTCCTTATGTCCTTGTTACCGGCGGTCATAACCATTGGGGTTCCGCCGTAGAGCTGGTCGATCATTAATGACAAGCCGTTCGACATTCCGTTGTCGATGTGAAGGCTGACAAGCGGCACTTTGCCGGTTGAACGGGCATAACCCTCCGCTAATCCAACAGCTACACCTTCTTGTAGCACCAAAACATATTCGATCGAAGGATATTGATCCATCACTGCCATCATCGGGGCTTCACTCGTCCCGGGGTTGCCGAACATGTATTCGACACCTTCCGCTTCGAACATTTTGAGAAGTGCGTGCTTTCCTGCTATGCGTACCAAAACCTTAGTTCCTTATCGTTTCAATAGTTGTTTACTGTTTGCGATTTGACTCTATTTGCCTGAAGCGCCCTCAATCAATATTTTTCTGAACTGCTCGGCAACAATTTCGAGTTCACCATCCTGAATATTCAACGGATCAATCCACATTTTTCTTGCTGGAACACGGTAGTCGACCGTCACGTATACGCGTGGGACTGCGGTTTTCATACGATCGGCGATCTCTGTGTAGCTGGGACCTTTCCAGTTTTCGGCAAACGTTACCACTGCGTGCGGGATGTAGTGGTCGTAATTGTGTTCTACATTGACAATTATTCCGGGGATTTCTGCAATCTGATCGACGATGAAACTCATCTGTGCCCTGTAGTTTCTGGTTTCAGCCTCTTCATCGATACTCGTGAACACCTCAAGAGCGGCAAGCAATCCTGCTATCTCTTCTTTGGAAACTTTCTGCGCTCGGGTCACACCCGGATTCGGTGCGTTGTTCAATCGTGCGTATTCGATCCATTCGGTCTTACCTATAAGGAAGCCAGTACTCTGAGGACCACGAATAGCTTTGCCTCCTGAGAAGCTAACGAGATCGGCACCCTGGCCAGTGTACTTAGTTAGATTTTCACGAGGCGGCAACATTGAAGCGCAATCGGCCAGCACTGGAAGTCCGTGACTGTGAGCTAGTTCTGCCAGCTCGGTTAGCGAGACAGCTACATCACTCTTGAATGGCGACTCTAGGTGGATTAGTCCGGCAGTCTTTGGCGTGATAGCAGCTTCAATTTCATCGATAGTGCAGTCAGTTGGGCGACCTACCTCACAAAATCTAGAGCCAGCTGCGAGATATAAGTGGTCGTAAATAAAACGATGCCCTCGCTGGATTATTAGTTCGCTTGGCATACCATCGGTGATGGGAAGTTGAGCTATTCGCTCAGGATCGTCTTTTGCCATTGCGGCAGCTGCTTGAACAACTAATCCACCCGATGCTCCAGATGTAACGGTGGCGGCTTCATTTCCGGTAATTTCAGCGATCCGTTCACCCGCTGCGAGCAATAGTTCTTCCATATCGACGAACACTTCGCTCATAGCTTCCATCGCTTCGATGGCTTCTGATCGTGGTCGTGAACCAGAGATTTTCGTGAAGGGTCCGCCAGCGTTGATGAGAGGAATGACTCCAAGGTCATCGATTATCGATAAACCACTGCGTTTTTTAGATAAACCCATCCCGCTTTGTCCCGTCAATGAATCAGTCCCGCCCCGCAATACCGGGCTCGTGACTGCCAATTGTTGTGGAAAACACTTCGCCGTCCACAGGTTTAATTCTCATCTCAGGCCAGTTTGGTATCAAATGCTTTCTAGTGCTTTCGAGAAGGAGAATTACGATCGACCCAGAAAGACTGAATACCGAGACTCGAGCACCCAAACTTACTACGCGAACTGCGCCATAGCCACTCGTACCTGTTCGAAGTCTTCCTTTATAGTTCGTGTTTGTAGATGCTCATCGTTATTGCTGGATGATCGACATCGAAGATCCGAGTCCAATCGAAATGCCCACGAGTGTTGGCAGCGCCGTTCTATATATCGGCGGTTCGAGTCCGACCCCTCGGCACCATATACAATCGTGGTTCGCCAGCAACCTATTAGTTAGCCCAAGTCGTCAGCAAGAAAATGTCCATTCACAGCAAAGTCGAATCGATTCCGACAAGTCCTTTTGGCAAGATCGACTTTCCGAGGCTAACGATGGGCATCCATCCTTTCGATGGCGTGTCGTACCAAAGCGTTGAACGAGACGCCGAGAATCTCAAGCTTTTTGGCGAAGTAAATCAAGTAGCCGACATTATTGCTCACGCCGTGCAGAACTTCGGATTTACGGTCGCGCAGGTCGACCACATGAACCCTGAGTTGAATAGGTTGCACTTACAGGCGATTTGGGAGACCCAACGACGACTGCAAACCGAAATCGGTCTTCTTGCATACATCCTCATCCCGATCACACTCAACGGCGAAATCGTCGCTTACTCCGAACGGGCGCATTCGACTTTGTTTGGATACGATCTCGCCGCCGTTGGTGAAGAGGCTTATCTTGCCCAAATTCGCCAGGACAGAATTCTCGAATACACAGTTGGTGGCAGTCTCGACAATCTGGTCACACCGAAAACGGTCGAGCCTTACAGCCAAGCTGACGCAGAGAAGTTCAAGATCGACTACGCCACGCTCGAGCAGTATTTGGGATTCTTTGCCGGATGCAAAATCTTCGTCGCCGATCCCGGAGCCGAAATTGATCTTCTCGCCGCAGTTGGACGTTTCGATCTTATTCAGGAATATCTTAATTTCTTGCGCACACGTTTTGATACGGTAATTTCAAGCGTTCATCACGGCGGAATCACAATTCCGTTGATCGAGGAACATGGGATAGATTTTGACGGCTACATCGTGCCTGTCAACGAACCGGGTATGTACATGTTCCCTACCCAAGATCGAGTGGTCGACGCAGTCCGCAACACCAACAAGCCCGTGATCGCTATCAAACCGATGGCGGGTGGAAGATATCTTGGCGAGAAGGCGTTCGAATACGTGTTTCACGACGTTGGGGTCGAGTCCGTGATGTTCGGAATGGGAACAATCGAACAGGTAACGGAAACCGCAACCGCAGCCCGATCCGTACTCGGTCTTAGGAGCTAAAAAATATGAATTTCTTCAGAAGTAAGCCAGAAGGCGTGATCGCAGCAGAAGACGCGATGTCGGGTCGAGATACTCCGATCAAGATCAGTGGCAAGCACTTTGTGAACGGCACTTCAATGCTGCCGCCCTTCCCTACCCAAAAGGAAACAATCGTTTTTGGAATGGGCTGCTTCTGGGGTGCGGAACGACTCTTTTGGGAAGTACCCGGAGTGTTCACCACGGCGGCGGGTTACAGCGGGGGCACGACGCCGAACCCGACTTACCCGGAGACGTGCACTTCTCGCACAGGTCACACAGAGGCGGTGATAGTCGTCTTCGATCCCGCTGAGGTCAATCTAGACACTCTGCTCAAGGTGTTCTGGGAGAACCACGACCCGACACAGCACATGGGGCAAGGCAACGATCACGGAAGCCAGTATCGCACTGCAATATACGGATCAAACGAAACGCAGTTGGTCGCAGTGAAGGCGAGTGTTGAGAAATACCAATCGGAGCTGACTTCATCTGGATTTGGCAAGATCACAACTGAAATAGCCGAAGCCGGGGAGTTCTATTACGCCGAAGAAGAGCACCAGCAATATTTGGCGAAGAATCCGTACGGCTACTGCAATCACGGCTTCTGCCAAGTTGCGTACAGCTAGACTGCCCGGCCCAGATCCAAAATCAGTAAACCTTAGTTTCGTACGATTCGTCGATAGATTTTTGAATTTCTTCAGCTGGTTCATCGATATTCGAATGAGCAACCAAAATTTCTCCCAACGCCGGAATCCCGTCGACGCTGCCCCAGCTTTCAGGCTTCCAAAGTCCAGAACGGATTACGCATTTCGCACAGTGGAAGAACGCCTTCTCCACTGAGATCACCAAAGCGAGCGTCGGTATTTTTCCTTGAACCGACATCGATTCCAACAACGCCGTATCACGAACGATCTGTGCAGTACCGCTTACTCGCAAAGTTTCTCGGTATCCGGGCGCTAAGAAATACAGTCCGACTTTGGGATTCTGGAGGATATTAGAAAACGTATCGCCTCGACGATTTCCGAGTCGGTCGGGAATCACGAGAGTTTTCTCATCGAGCACTTTCACAAAGCCCTCGGGATCGCCCTTCGGCGACATATCCATGTTGCCATCACTATCGGCCGATGAAATTACCAAGAACGGCGAATGGGCGATTAACGCCGCACAATGCTCATCAATGTTATCGATGACCTTGTCGACGGCACGCTGGCTCGGATGTCCAAGAATCGCCCTAATTTCATCCTCAGACGTTATTACTTGCTCGAAACTATGGGCAGACATATGACATCTCCGAACTACGTCTTTTCAGGTTGCTTTGAGACCGTACGGCGAGAATCATACACATACGTCAAAGAGGTGGGACAGTCTTACTCTTCGGTCTCTGTTTCGCTCTTTTCGACGTTCTTCAGTCCGCTTCCACCCTTGAACGCAGGGATGAGGAACACAGGTGCAATGACAGTCGTGATAACTGTCATGACGATTGCGACTCCGAAGATGTCGTTACCAATCACTCCCGATGTAAGACCGATACCGGCGATGATCAAGGCAACTTCACCACGTGGCAACATGCCTAGTGCAATCCGGGTCGCTCCGGTTCGGTTGAAACCAACAAACAGTGCTGGAACACCAGCACCAACAAGTTTGCTGATAATAGCGAATACGGTGAGAACTATGGCGAAAATAACTGCTGACATTAGCGAGGTATCGCCTGCTCCGAACGCTGAGAAATCAACCTGCATACCGATAACTACAAAAAAGATAGGCACAAGGAAATTGTTTACCGATCGCATCGAGTCTTCTACTTGATGCTTCAGTTCAGTGCTAGAGAGAGCAAGCCCCATCGTATATGCACCGATAATCATTGCTAGTCCGAAGTAAATTTCTGCAACTGCTGAAGCAATAAAGGCCAGCGCCAGAGCAAGTACCAGCGCCCCACCTGCGCTCTTGAACCACAACACCACTTTAGAGATTTGCTTTGATACGAGCGAACCGAGAACCAGAAGTCCAAGCCAGAATCCAACGGCTTTAAGGAATATGAGACCTATCGATCCAGCGGTAACTTCGCCTTCTTCAGCGATACCGACAACGATGGCGAGAATGATAATTCCTAGAACGTCATCTACTACCGCTCCGGCGAGCACTGTCACACCTTCCGGTGAATCAAGGCGTCGAATATCAGCCAAAACTCTGGCGGTAATACCCACCGATGTAGCTGTCATGATCGCTCCGACGAACAGTGCGGGGATCATGCCCTCGATCGAATCCATATCGGCGAATCCGAGCATCACTGTCGCAGCGAATCCCATCAAGAACGGGAGGATCACTCCACCCGCGGCAACTGCGGTTGCGGGGCGAACGTACTTCATGAACTGATCACGGTCAGTTTCGAGCCCGGCCTCGAATAACAGCACTACTGCTGCCAACTGAGCAACGAAGAACAGCTGTGGTTCTACGGGCAATCCACCACCATCGTGCGGCAGTTCGAATATTGCTCCACCACCGAACCAGTGAATGCCACCGAGCAAAAATGGTGAGATAAGAATTCCGGCACCGAGTTCACCTAGAACAGGTGGAATTTTCAAGTATCGCTCCGACACCTCTCCACCAACTTTTGCTGCGACAAGGATTATCGACAGCAGGAGGATTAATTCGGCTACAACCGCTAGCGGACTATCGTGCAATTTGGAAACTCTTACGTGGCATGAACACTTGTGTTCATCTATTTGAAGTGGGATTTACTGCGAACCATAATCATATAAATATCTGGCTTCGACTATAGCAAGCACTAGTTTAGTTGTGCAGCATGAATTACTGTTCTCACGGTTCGTTAGCTAAATTCCGGTCAAAACTTTTTCGGGTCGCCAACCTAGTTTTTCAGGCTCAAATATTAGAATCGCTAGAAGCTCGTCCTCTGGCGTATAAGCCCGTATCCGATCGCCCGACTGATATTCGCTAGGCTTTCCGATGTCGCCGTCCGAAAGTTGCCGACCGAACTTGACCATCTCTACGAATGAATCACTGAGGGTGATTTTTGGCATGTGCTGAAGTGTTGTGTCGATCGGCAAAGCAACTTCACGCCAGTCTCCGGACTCAGCAGCTGCAGATACCTGTTCGATAGTAACGGTGTCCTCGAGCTTGAATGCTCCGGCGTGCGTACGCACCAGACCCGTTAGGTGAGCGTGAGTTCCGAGCTTCTCTCCAATATCGTGCACAAGAGTTCTGGCGTAAAACCCGTGCCCACATTCAACGTCTATCACCACTTCGGGTGCGTTGAACTCGATGAGTTCGAGACTCATAGTCTCCACAGGTCTTGGAGGACGTTCAACTTCGATACCTTTTCGAGCGAGTTCGTAAAGTCGTTTGCCGTTATGGTGCAATGCTGAAAACATCGGTGGAATCTGATTGAACTTGCCTCTGAAACCATCGAGCGAAGCAACAATATCTTCTCGAGTTACGTTCAACCATTCAGATTCTGCCGTCACATCACCGGTCGAGTCGTAGGTGTTGGTCGATGATCCAAGCACCATTGTGATGCGATACGACTTCGTGCCCAGCAGAACGGTATCGGCGAAGCGAGTCGCCGATCCAACACAAATTGGTAGCACTCCGGTAGCCAAAGGATCGAGAGTCCCTCCGTGTCCTATTTTCTTGGCGCGGGTAATACCTTTGAGCTTTCGTACTACGTCAGTCGAGGTCCAGTCCTGAGGCTTGTTTATATTCAGATAGCCACCGGAGCTAAACCCAGCACGCACTACGTTCTGAGAATCGTCAGTCAACTGCCGTCTCTGTCAGCGTGTCGTCGGCTATCTTGGCCCAACACTTTGTCGATCAGCTGGTCCATGTCAGCACCAGTCTGCATCGTGTCGTCGGCGTAGAACGATAGGCGAGGCATCTTACGAATTACGATTCGTTGTGAAATTTCCATACGCAGTCTCGTTGCTGCAGAACGAAGTGCCTCGAGGGTCTCTTCACGTTCCACATCAGTGCCTAGAACACTAATGTGCACCTTCGCCATAGAAAGGTCTCGATTGACTTCAACACCAGTAACCGATGCCATCGAGGACAAGCGCGGATCACTGAGTTTTTCAATCAGTGTTCCAAGCTCGCGCTGAATAGTGTGGTTAATGCGTCCGCCACGTCTTTCATCCAATGCTTACGTAACTCCTTAGCCATTCCACCCATAATCAATGAGGGAACAGCGACCAGTCAAAAAACCTCGGACGGTTATCTGCGGGTCACTTGAATTTCGTAACCTTCGAGAACGTCGGATTCCTGGAATTCGTGGAATCCATCGATCATCACACCACCCTCAAAGTTATTCGTCAATTCACGAACAGTGTCCTTCAGGTGACGCATCGAAGTAATCGCACCGTCGAAGATCTCGTCACCATTACGGATTACACGCATGCGACCTGATCGCTTGAGGTTTCCATCGGTAACACGAATACCAGCGATCTGTTCTCGCTTACCATGCTGGAATACTTCCAGAACACTTGCGTGCCCGGTAATAATCATCTTCCGTTCTGGTTCGAGCAATCCACGTGCAGCGTCTACAACTTCATCAATGAGGTTGTAAATGATGTCGTAAGTTCGGATTGCGATTCCTTCAGAATCTGCCTGACGACGTGCGCCCGCTTCGACTGAAGTTTCGAATCCCATAACCATTGCATTCGATGCTGAAGCAAGAAGAATATCGGCTTCGTTGATTGCGCCAGATGCGGCACTAAGCACACGAACCTGTACTTCGTCATTAGAAACCTGCTCGACAGCACGCTGAACAGCATCGATCGAACCGTGGTTTCCAGTTTTGATAACTACTAGAAGTTCTTTAGACCCCGACTGCTGAACACGTCGCATAACTTCGGCCATCGTCGTTGCGGCCCGGGTGTCCTTGCGTTTCGATGCAAGGCGTTCTCGAGTCGTTACAAGATCTCGACCTGCCCGGTCGTTAGCAACAACATCGAACTGAGCACCAGCGGCTGGCGTACCGTTTAGACCAAGGACTTCGATTGGAGTAGAGGGGCCAGCTTCAGTCACAACTTTTCCGAAACCATCGGTCATAGATTTGACACGACCACGGAACATACCAGCGACAATGTTATCGCCCATCCTTACTGTTCCAGATTTCACCAGTACCGAAGCTACCGCACCACGAGATCGATCCATGTGAGATTCGATAACTACACCGATACCCGGTCGGTTCGGGTTAGCTTTGAGTTCCTGAATTTCAGCAATCAGAAGCAATGATTCAAGAAGATCGCCGATACCATCGCCCTTTAATGCTGACACTGCAACTGCAACGGTGTCACCACCGTACGATTCAACAATAATTTCGTGCTCTGCAAGCTGTGCGTTAGCTCGATCTATATCCGCACCAGGGGCGTCCATTTTGTTGATTGCAACAATAATCGGGACGCCGGCGGCTCGTGCGTGATCCATAGCCTCAATAGATTGAGGCATCACACCGTCATCGGCTGCTATAACCAGAACTGCAATATCTGTAGCCTGTGCACCGCTGGCTCGCATTTGCGTGAAAGCAGCGTGACCAGGGGTATCGATAAACGTCAAATTCTGGCCGTTTTTCTCGACTTGGTATGCACCAATGCTCTGAGTAATACCACCGGCTTCTGTATCGACAACTTTTGCGCCACGAATAGCGTCAAGTAATGTCGTCTTGCCGTGGTCAACGTGACCTAGAACGGTGATGACCGGAGGACGTGTGACGGAGTTTTCATCTGTCATATCCTCATCGACTCCAACCTTGGTGGCTGCAGTACTGTCTTCACGGTCTTTCGGCTTCAGAACACCGATTTCAAATGATGCGGCTACTTTGGCAGCAATTTCAAATTCAACGGTTTCGTTTACGGTTGCCATGACACCCAAGCGCATCAATGCCTTGATCGTGTCGACGTTAGACATTTCGAGAATTTCAGCAAGCTCTCCGACGGTGGCCTGTGCAGGAAGTGCCACTGGAGAGCGCGGAGTTTTATCTTCGACCACAACGCGTTGTTCGCCAGGTCCGCCAGGACCATCTGAACGTTTGCGCTTATTTGATCGGCCTTTGAAGCTACGTTGTCCGCGACGTTGTGCCATGTACCAGTTAGTTCCCTTGTTAGGTCAACTACTCAACTATATGCAAATTGATTGCAATGTTGAGCAATTTCACTTTCGAATCATCAATTTTCATTTTTAGTGCGTTACTTAGTTTACCTCTGCTAATGCCTTCACTTGGACTATTCTGTCCCCAGTGTTCAACATCACAGCAAACATACACACCTCGACCGTCCATACGTCCAGTCTTATCAAACACAATTTCGCCCTCAGGAGTTTTTACGATCCTGAGGAGATCATTTATCTGACGCTTTTCTCGACAGATCACGCAGGTTCGGATTGGGATGCGCCTTGATTCCTGACTCATCTTGCCTCTGTCTGCATTTTCCTATCACTAACGACGACGGTTTCGTGCACTACTTCCGCCTCTGCGACCGCCACGGCGACCAGCATCGGTTGTTTCACGGAATCCAGCGATGTCTTCAGCGAATCGAATTCCACCAGTGCCCTTAGCTGACTCAGATTTCCCGCCAGAAACTTGCCACAGATCATCAGATGAAACATCAAGTGCTTCAGCTTCAGTGACGGCTTTACGGGCTTCTTCTTCTCGTTCAAGAACAGCAAGTTCTTCTTCTAGCGCAAGAAGTTCTGCATCAACAGCGGCTTTCGAAGCCGCTTCGTCTATTTCAGGCTTAGCGACTACAACTTCAGCGGCGTCTGGTGCTACAACTTCAACAGCAGGTGAGATTTCAGCGGCTACGGCTGTTACAGCTGCCACAGTTTCAGAAACTGCGACTTCGGTTGCTTCCGCTTCTGGCGCGGCTTCGACAACTTCAGGCTCTGGCTCTTCGGTAGCAAGCTGGCTAGTGCCCTGAATATCGATTCGCCAGTTGGTCAGCTTCGCAGCTAGGCGTGCATTCTGACCTTCACGACCAATTGCCAAAGAAAGCTGACGGTCCGGGACTAGAACTGTTGCTGATTCCTCTTCGGCATTGAGATCGACTCGATCTGCAACAGCCGGGCTGAGGGAGTTTGAAATAAATTTGACTGGGTCAGCATCCCATTCAATAACGTCGATCTTCTCACCGAGAAGTTCGTTTACGACGTTCTGGATACGTATTCCACGTAAACCAACACAAGCGCCGACAGCATCGACACCTTCTTGGTTCGATGAAACAGCAACCTTAGATCGGGCACCAGGCTCTCGTGCGATTGCCTTTATTTCGATCACACCACTGAAGATTTCAGGAACTTCAACTTCGAATAATCTACGGAGAAGGTCTGGGTGAGTTCGAGAAACAACGATTTCAGGACCGCGAATTGTGCGACCAACCTGAACAACGAAGAACTTGAGCTGTTGACCGGGACGGTACCGTTCGAATGGCGATTGCTCCGCAGGTGGCATTACTGCCTCGGCCTTACCAAGGTCGACAGTTACCCAGCGTGATTCAACTCGCTGAATAGTAGCAGTGAGTACTTCACCTTCTTTGTCGATGAACTCTTCAAATACGATGTCGCGTTCAGCCTCACGCAGTCGTTGCATTACGACCTGCTTGGCAGTTTGCGCGGCAATTCGACCAGGCTCGTATTCGAGTTTTCCAGTTTCGATGATGTCGCCAACGATGGCGCCCTCTTGCAGTTCTTGCGCATCTTCGGCAGTCAGTTGCATCAGAGGGTCTTCAACTTCTTCGACAACGTGACGAACTGTGCGAACAACTACATCGCCGTCGCTTGGGTCCATCTCAACAATCACGTCCTGCCCTAGGGCAGCAGCATCACGCTTGTAGGCAGCCGCGAGCGCAGCCTCCACAGCCTTCACTACGATTGGCTGCGGCAGGTTTCGTTCTGCTGCGAGTTGGGTAACCGCAATTAGCAGATCACTCTTCAACCCATTCCTCCGGTTCACACTACTGAAAGACACAAAAAAAGCGGGCGGCGCCCACTTCTCAATATCAAGCTCTTAAAATATCTGAGCCTTACTTAAATAAAGGTACCACGTTTCCCTATTTATTACTCATCATTTTCTATACGGAAAACAATGGTTCGTAATCGCTCGAACTGAACGTCGAAAATAGTTCTTATCAGAATCGAATATTACCCTCGTCAACCAATTGGGAATAATCAAAAAAAACGGGTGCAGCCCGAAAGCCACACCCGTAATTAAGATCATTCAGTAGTTGCTGTAACTACAGTGAATCGCTTACCAGCGTTCGCGTCGTCCGCCGCCGCCGCCGCCGCCGCCGCCGCCGCCGCCG
>Ga0308019_10000281_pt1 | contig 31742 bp, 27 predicted proteins | sample Neamet284_FD_203135 | JGI IMG/M metagenome (GOLD analysis project Ga0308019, IMG submission 203135) | Marine microbial communities from water near the shore, Antarctic Ocean - #284 | ecosystem: Environmental > Aquatic > Marine > Unclassified | place: Southern Ocean | collected 2014-10-01
ATGCGCAAGAAAAAGGGCTCTTTGAAGATGAAAATTCGCAAACAGATGCACTTGATGATAATTCGAGTATAACGTTATCTTCAACCGCGGATTCGCCAGACTCCTTAGCTTTGGATTGTGTTCAACATGGTGAACAAATATCACAACATAACCATGTCACTTTACAAGTTTTCATCGATGGTAGCCAGGATAATGTTGAATCCGAAATAGGAATTCAAACTGATGTCTGCAATGGGGCTGAAGACTACATGCACAACATTCACACCCATGATGACTCGGGAAGGCTTCATATCGAACTCAACGAAGCTAGCGATGTCCCACTCGGTGTATTTTTTGATATCTGGGGGCAGCATTTCAATGAAACTGGAATTTTTGATTACCGTGTCAACTCCACTCACGAAATGGTCATGTATGTTCATGCATCAGGGGAAAGTGCAACTGAGGAAAACCGTGTCACGACTTTCGATGACTACCTTTTGCAAAACGGTGAAGTGATTGAAGTCCATTACCGTGCCAAAGCCAATTAAGGTGTGAAACTGCCTTCAAAGGTGATTGATTCTGAAGTTTCTTGGATTTCTTCCATTCGCTGAACAGTGACATCAATACGTTCATTTTCGCCGTAACTTTTTCTAAGTTCAAGCAACAGACTTCTTTGAACATCTGCGAGATCTTCACCATACATAATGCTGAGGTGATGATTTGTATTTTGATTCACTACTACAGTGTATTCAACAACCCACTCTTTGAGAGGTTGAGTGCCATCCTTGGTTACGTCGTCCCATGTTTCTGCCATTATACACAAATAGGCAGAGTAGGTTATCAATGCTGCGCAGTATTGCTTCGTAACTCTTCCGGAATACGGTAGATTATTACCGTTATCCGCAATTTTCAAGCGTTTTCCTGATGTTTCAGTTCTTGCGCGCTACAATCGCCATGAGGCCTGCACCAGCTGCGATGAGCAATGCCATGCTGACCAACGACCAAGATTGAGAAACGACGACACGTGAACGGTAGGCGAATTCAACTGCACCATACGTGCCGAGAGGTGCCTCCAAGTTCTCAATTGCATCTTCAGTGCTTTCATGAAGTAAAAGAATGCTAAACTCATCCATGTCTTCAAACGTGATTTCAAAATCAGTGCCACACCCTTCATCAACATCAGCATTCAAGAGTTCAAACTGGATTTTGATGGTTGAAGTGTTGAACCCACATTCTGCTGTAGCAATCAATACACGGTCACGAGTAGCCTCTCCGGGATTAACAACACCCGTAGGAACTGTTTTTTGATGTTCGAGAACGAGGAATGTCAATTGCGATTCATTAAGCCCAGGGATATTTGTTTCAAAAGAAAGCACTCGGGCAGTTATTTCCTTTTCATTGCGTACCACTTCAAACTGGAGAGTCGATGTCTCTTGGCGGGTCAATTCAAGGTCGAGGATATCTCGTTGAACATCACTCCAAGCTTCTGTTCCTGAGCGAGGGTTTTTGCCCTCTACGAAGAAGGTCGGCACAGGTATAGCAGAACCATGATGAATTCCTAGTCGGTCGATGCGATGTTGGGCGGCAGGAGGCTGAAAGGCATCTTCACCGTCTGAGGGGTGATAGGTAACCATCGCTATACGCGAACCATGTGCATCAGCCACACCCATCAAATAAGGGTCGATTTGCGCACATGTTGGGCACCACGTGGTTGAAACTTCTTCTATCAGAAGACTGCGACCCATTGGGTCTGTTGCGATAGGGGTGAGCAATGTCTCGGATGGGTCGATGACCTGCGCTTGTACCAAAGCACCGCTCGAAGCCATAATGAGGATACACAATGTGCAAGAAACAACAAAACGAGGGTGTTTCATCATCGAGAACCACCCTTCATGTCACGCCGAGGATGCCGGCCCCCTTCATCTCTTTGTTTAGGGGTTGAATCGAAGCGAGGTTTCATCAACAGGTGCGTGGCGAAGGGGAGTTAGGAGGAATGAGTATGGCTGACCACTGGATTGAAAATCACAAGCGTGATTCTTGGCGTAGACAAGCCAAGGCCAGCGGCTATAGGGCACGTTCTGCCTTTAAATTAAAGCAGATTCAAGAACGGTTTAATTTGCTCGATAAAGGCGACATCATCCTCGATGTTGGATGCCATCCAGGCGGCTGGGCACAAGTGGCTACAGAATTGGTTGGTAAAGACGGCTGGGTTATTGGAGTGGATATAGAAGGTTGCCAACCCGTCGAAGGCGCAATTCTTCTTGTTGGTGACATTACAGAACCTCATACGCAGCAACGCGTCGAGACAGAATTGAAAGGCCGTTCTCTGAATTCTATTATTTCCGATATATCTCCAAACATCACTGGGAAATGGGACATGGATCAAGCACTTGCCATGGACTTGGTGACCTTGGTGTTCGATTTTTCTCTTCCATTCTTATGCAAAGGTGGTTCATTTGTCACCAAATTGTTCCAAGGCGTTGGTGTTGAGGAACTCATTGAGGTCATCAGACCATACTTTTACGATGTTCGCCGATTCTCACCTCATGCTTCAAGAAATTCATCTTCCGAAGTGTATCTCATTTGTCGTAATTTCATGCCCTGGAAATTTAGAAAAGCCTGTATCCGAGATAATTATGAAAATGCTTTGAATCTCAAACTCAGTGGTGACGATATTGCTGAAGCTCCAGACATTATCACTTCTTCTTTTTCAATGCGAAAAAAGAAAGCCGAATAGATTGATGTGCATTGAGGTGAATTCCACCTCATGGAACAAAAACCTATAGCGCAGCATACGAGAAAAAAAACAACGAGTAGCCGTCAAAAAATCACGGACCTTCAAGCGAACCAGCCGGTTCATCGGCTCGAGATTGTTCTGCTTCGAATCTATCCCCGCCGGATGGTCTATTCAGAGCACTATGTTGGTCCAGTGGCAGCAGCATGTGGCCGAGATGAAACTGGTATCGTTGGTCTTGTCTTATGGGGTGACCAAATACAACAGGTGCAAGTTGGTGACATTCTTTTGCTTGAATCGGGATGGTGTCGTGAAAGAAAGGGCGAACTTGTTGTGAGCACAGGTCGAAATGGTCGTTTGAATGTCCTTGGCCGCTGAAGTGCAAATATCTGTTGACATTGATGGCGGAGACCTAACAACGCTTTTCATCACCAAAGTGAGGCGATTCAGCACGCAACCATAAAGAAGGGGAGGGCGTGGGCCATTTGTTCCTGAGGACCTATTATGACTGAAAGAGCAGCCAATTGCACATCGTCCGGTATTCCACTCGTGGAAACTGGTTCAACTTCATTCCCATGCCCTGGATGCGGCACTGCTATCGGACGTAGTCCTCGTTGCCGCAATCAAGGTGTTCTCTACACCTGCCCAAGTTGCCAATATCAGGGGCCCTGAGGTGATTCTATGGGTATGGTTGCAATGACATACAAACTCAATCCTGATGCGGATACTGAAAATGTAGACTCTGATGCAATCGCAGTAGCGGTTCAAGGGCTCAGTGACGAAATTTACAACATTCAATCCGTTGAAGTAAAGCCTTTGGCTTTTGGACTCAAGTTTGTCCAAATCCATGTGGTTATGAACGACGGCGAAGGTCTTGCAGATGCTTTGGAAGGAAAGATTTCTGAAATTCCAGGTGTCGGTGAAATCGAAGTGCTTTCGATGGGCCTTCTTTGAATTCCACTCACAATTGATGCAGTGGGCATCGCATGAATTCTCTTAACAATGTCGTGGCGTAGCTTCCAGAAGAAAGAGTGAATCTGAATCGGATACAGGCGCCTTCAGGGTGCCAGCGACTGTTATCAACAGGTCCTTCCTTCCAACGCTCACCCATCGAGTCATCGTTTGCAATTGGCACACTGTCAACACTCATTTCGTTAAAATTCGTAATCAGTGATCTCCGTGTTCCTCTTGTCGAGAGTCGAGGAATTGCCTCAACTTCCCAACTAACATCGGTTAATCCCATTTGTTGAATGATTTCTTTTTCAATATCGCCTGTCAAACCTCCACATGTTTTTACTTCACTTCCGGGTAATGGACCTGTGGGTGCAAGGCGGCCAAGTTGGCAGTTACGAATGATTCGCGGAAGTGTTCGTTCTTCTACAAGGACACAACTGGATGCATCTAATTGTCCCTTTTCATCAATACGTCCGACAAAATCTCCTGCTACAGGGGAACTAATTGGATGATTTGCTGCGAGTCGTGAATGGAGTGATTTGTTGAACACTACGGATTGCAATGCATGAACAGTCATCAATTGTAAGTTCCCAGGTAGTTTACGAAACGCTCCGATATAATCTTCAGGGCGATGAAGCAGATGCTCAACCATTTTACGTTCAAATCCAAGCCATTTTGGTGCCAATTCAAGACCTTCTGGGGTCGGGCCATTGTCTCGAACATGTTTTCGGAATGCCGCTACATCTGAGTTTTCGGATTCACCCGGCATCGAGATGTAAGTAAGAGCTGCCTCTTTCCAATTTTCTGAAATTACATGCCTGCCTACTTCAGCAGTGACTGGACGACCGGCACCAAATCGTTGAGGCCCAATCCAATTTGGAAAGGTATCCTCTCCTAATTTCAATGCCATTTCCTTTTGAATCGTTTCGACCTCTTGTAACGCATCTTCAACTTCCATTGGTGTTCCGTCTTCGTGAGCACATCCCCGTATGACAATTGTAAATCGATTTCCACGGTGGTTACCGAATCCTATTTTTTGGTGGGTTCGGCCAAGTACTTCAATTTCAACATCTGGGATTTCAACAGCAGTAACCTTGGCTTGTGGGGCGTCGATTACAAACAATTGTTGCGTAACTGCACGCTTGTCTTTTGTTCCAGCAAAAAAGATACGATTACGGGGAATTGAGAGTGTTTTTGCCAATGTATTACAGAACCTATTGGTTTCCCAATTTGTCAGCATTATTCGAGCTACAGTAAATCGACCTCGGTTATCAAGATGAACTGGCGTTGAGATCTCTTCAACTCGAAAGTCAGCGACTCTTGCTTTCAAGACACCACCGATACCTTGTGTATCAGTTGCATAGCCGTCAAGTCCAATGGATTCTGCGAGAGAATCCGTCCATGTGGTCATCGGAATACCCCATTCAGAGGCTGATGCTGGAGAATTCACTTGCAAGTCCTGAAACAATTTCCTTCAAGACCTTGTCAGATGCGTTCTTTCCAATTGTTCGAATATAAAATTCAGGGTCATCCAATTCAGGATGGCCTGGAAAATAGTTTGCATATTCTACCTTAGTGCTGTTGTTAAGGCGTTCTCGGAGCATTTGCAAAGCGGTATGGCTTTCACCAATGACGCGCATGCGCAGTTCATTCTTTTCATTGAGGAGGACTTTAACAGGCATTGCAATCGTTCTTGCGACCTACCCCTTTGTTTTGAACCTTCTCCCTCGCTTGTCCTTGAAATTATGTTAAAAACCGCAATGAGAGGATGAGAAAATTCTCAGAAAGGCACATATTCGAGGAAATCCACCCCGTCTCTTTTTTAGTGCCTTTGCGTCGCAAGAACAATGGATACTGAGTCGTTAGAGATACGAATGGCCAGTTGGTCCCACTCGTTCCAACGTATGGCTCCCGTGTTACTCGTGGTTGTCTTCCTACTTACAGTAGCATTGAGCGTACACCTTGTCACCTCTCCTCCAACATTCAATACAGACCTTGCTGATTTCGCACCAGATTCAGAATCAAGTGATGCGCATGATAGAATTCATCAATACTTTCCGAATGAAGCAAGACCACTCTTTGTTCATGTTACAGCCGATGACGAATCAAACATCCTTTCTATAGAACACATGCAGACCATGAATGAACATTTTGAGCATATGCAAAATGAATCATCCAAGCGTCAGGATGCTGTTGCAGTTTGGACCGTTGCACCTGGAATTGTACAATTGGCTCTCGATGAGAAAGCCAATGGCACCACATTGGATTCAGTTCAATCATGGACCGAAATTCTCGACCTTCTCTTTGAAGAGGATACAGTTTGTTCGCTGACAGCCGACGACCAACTCCTTTCTGCTGCACGTTATGCATCTGCAGGGCTCCTTCACAGTGATTTGAATCTTGATTCAAGTTGTACGTATCTCAAGAACGGGACTGGTGATGGTGCCCCTACAGCCACTTCCACACTCTGGGTCTTAGAAATCGACCCTGATTTGGATGAGGAGAAGCGAAAAATTATCCAAGACCAATTCCGAATGGAATTCGCCCAACTCTCAGAATCTTCTGATTTGAATTACGGCGTGGCCTCATTGGACCTCATTTCATATGATATCGACCAAGGGACATTTGATAATTTGGCTTTGTTGGTCATCCTCGCCTTATTGGTCGTCGTCATACTTCTCGCCATTGCCTTTAGATCACTTAACGATGTAGCATTCCCACTTATCGGCTTGTCCTTTGCATTGATTTGGACCTATGGTATTTTGAATCTACTCGCTGTCCGGTTTACTGCTCTTGAAGTTGCAGTAGCACCCTTGGTTCTCGGACTCGGCATCGATTATGCAATCCATTTGCAGCGAGCATTTTCTGCCATTCGCAAAGAAGTAGAAGATCCTGCAGAAGCTTGGCTTCGGGCTTGTGCCCGTCTCTCTATACCACTCTCTTTAGCAGTTGTAACCACCGTGGCCGCCTTTTTGGCCAACGTCATTTCTCCATTACCACCATTGGCGACTTTTGGTTATGCTCTAGCATTTGGAGTTCTGTGTGCTTTTGTTTCTTCGACTGTTGTAGTCGGTGCACTCCATGTCGTCCGTAAGAAGGTCTCAAGTGCGCAATTGGCTCAAGCAATAACCATGCCTCGTCTTGTTAGTAGTATCGTCGGTATTCAGCAAAAGCAGCAAGTTACAGTCATACTGGTGACTATTTTGATTTCTGGTATCTCAATCTTTGGCGCAACCTCACTGGAAACTGATTTCGACCTCGCCGACTTCGTCGACCCTGATATGGAAATCATGCAAGTGCGAGAAGAGATGGCATCAAGTTACGACAGTGCAGGTTGGAAATTGATTTACATTCTGTTCGAACCTCTGAATGCTTCTTCAAGTATCCCTGGGGATTCATTGATGTTGAATGAATTAAGAGGCTTGCACATTGATTTGGAAACGAACCACGACGTTGTAGGCACTGACAATGCACCAGCGTCCCCTTCCTACGAAGGACCTTATGTTGTTGTGCGTGATGCTATTTTACGGAATTCATCCTTTGGTGAATTTCACAACCTTGAAGTCTTTGCAGGTGATGTCTATGTCAAGAATGGCTCAATTGAACTGGACTTGAATTCAGTATTTTTCGAACTTTCTACCAATCAAACTGTTGCTGATGTTTTGACTGGTGAAACATGGGCGCAACGAATCGAACAAACCGTCTATATGAAAGATGGAGAAATTAAGTATTTCAGAAACGAAGTCCGAGTCGAAGCATCGACATCCGCTCAATCGACGATCGTCATCAATAACATCGAAGAACAACTTGGTAGCACTTCAGAACAAGGGACTCTTCGCTACAACCTCGAAAGCCATGCCAACCTGTATGTGACCGGTGACCTTGTCATTTTGCAAACTGTGATCGATGGTTTGAATACATCCCAAATCAAATCAACAGTGATATCGCTCTTTGTATCAATGCTGGTCTTATTGGTTTTGACACGACGTGTCGTTCCAGCGGTAGCAGTGCTCTTACCGGTTGCCCTTGCTTCGCTTTGGGTCGCTGGCTCGATGTTTATACTCGGTTTGAAATGGAATGTTTTGACCGTGATGGTTACAGCTTTGACCATAGGTATCGGAATCGATTACTCGATTCATATGTGGCGGCGAATTGAAGTCGAACTCGCACGCAGAGATACGCATTGGGAGGCTTTACGTGCCGCCCTTTCGACGACAGGTGTTGCACTTATTATGAGTGCACTTACCACTGCTTTCGGGTTCCTTGTGCTGATGTTTTCACCTATGCCAGTCATCCAAGATTTCGGATTGATTACTGCGGTCACAGTCTTCTTTTCCTTGCTGCTGGCATTGCTTCTGTTACCAGTTTTGATTGAACTTTCTGCACGAAATAAAGAAGAGATTATTGAAAAAGATGATGGTGCAATCATCGAAGGATGATCAACGGGTTGCTAATGCGTCAATGATTTCCTTCATTGAAAGGTTCTGTTCTCGTGCAACCAATGCGAGGCACATCCAAGTGCTGACATAACCCAATGCCTGTTGCTTACGTTTCGCTCGTCGTTCAACCTCATCAAGTGATATTTCGGATGATTTTGAAATAAATTTCGATAATCGTTGTATGCGTTTTGCCCGAGGGTCGTTTGAATCTGAAACATGCAGCATCGTATTGCTTTTGACAGGTGCTGTTGGCTTTGATGGAGGTCTTGTCATGGTCGTGCTAGGTCTGTTGGCTTCAGGATGGACGGGATGAAGTAATCGAGAAGGCCGAGGGAACCAACCGAGTGGTGATTGTACACCTATGAGTGATACGGTTGGTGTCAGCGTATCTTCTTCACCGGAAAGCCAACCTTTGCCAATCAGTGCTTGAACGATTTTTTCAGCTTCATCCGGTGCAACCCATTCCATGTCAAACGAAAGTATTCGTTCAATATCCAATGCGCCAAGTGTTTCACCGTCTCGAAAGCAGATGGCAAGAACGCGTCGAATATCCTCGATATCCTCACTCGCCATAGAGTGAACAATCAGCCACTGTTCAAGAAGTTAAGCATTGGCATTATTGTATTCGAGTGAAGGATTGGTCCGGATTTTGTTTCCACCGACCACACAGTAAGCCAGAGTAGAACGTTTGGCTCCCTTCGTAGAGATAATCCCCGCCTCCTGGAAGTTGGCTATAATCGGAGACCGAATCACCAATTTCTGGCACCTGTGCTGTTGACACAGTCGCTTCAATTTCGGGTGAAGGTATCGGCTCAGGAATTTTTGGAGGTGGGCCTTTGAGATTCGTTGGGGCCTTCTTCGTAATTCCTGTCCGAGAAGGAGGGCCAGAGGATGGCTTTTTTGCGGGTGAAGGCTCAACAGGGAAAATTTCATCTTTGCCTCTTTTACGGAGTAAGACGACTGAGATTCCTATTACAACAAGCAATCCTCCCCCTGCGGAGATGGCAATCAGAGTACTTGACATCCCATCATTTTGTTGGGAATAATTTTTCGACCAAATATTGTTCACTTCACTGAGTTCCCAAATCTCTTGTTCAGCATCGATTTCGATGACCAGTGTCCAATCATCGTTTGGGACGGTGAGTGTAGTTCGAATATTTATCGCCGTATTCTCTGCAAGACTGGGTACCGATTCACGGCCGACAATGGTCGAAACTTCGCCTTGAACAATGCTGATAGTGATGTTAAATGGGATTTCAATCCTTTCACCGGAACTAAAAATCTTCATCTCCATGCGTAAGGTTGAACCTGAACTTGAATCACCTTCAAATTCAACAGAACTGATCTCCAAATCAGGCCCAATGTCGCTGAGAGAGGAAATAAGCCAAGGGTCGTTTGCGGAATTACCATTCGCAGAGGTGAGTTCCCAACCCGCATCATCACTTCCACTTCCCCAACAAGCGATGTTCGATTGAGTTGAGAGGGTGGAGGGGTCTCCTTGCTCGGCAAAATTATAGATGAAACTGAACATAGTTTTGCCATCAAACACGGTTGATGATTCACGGCTAAGTGTAAGAATTGGCCATTCGAAACCCAAGGATTGAATCTGACAATTTAGGGTGAGGTTCTCAGACCATGAATTCGCTTCAGCAATATTCACACCGATTTCTACATTATCTAAATGATATCGAGAAACTCCACTTGTCAGCGTTGAAGGGAGCAAAACAGGAGCGTAGCCATCGAGTTTCATATTCGGTAATTCGGTTGAAAAAAGATTTTCTGCATCATAAGGGTCCCAAATTTCCAATACGGTTTGGTGCCAGAGCCCTGAGCCCATTGGCGTTTGAATTTGTGTGGATAAATAACCATCGATGACTTCAGCAGAATAACTGCTCGAAAAGAATTCATTCTGGACTTTTCCTCTCCAAAACACCGAGACATATCCGTTGTAAGATGAGTTGCTGATGAGATGCTTAATCGTAGCATTCAGTTGGACATATTCCCCTGAAATCATGTTCCAACCCGTTGTAAGTTCACCTTGGACTGGCCCATCTATGTCTCGAAGTGGTTCGATGACAACGGAAATTTGTCGTTCCAAAACCCATTGTCCTTCCAAAATCAGTTCACTTGTACCATCATAATCATCGATTTCAACCTTAAGATGGCCAACATCAATTCCCGAATTGACAAAAGTCCAACCGACTTTACCAATGAAGTAGATGACGTAGCTCTCATTTTCTTTTGTCGCGAAGCAAGAAAAGTCAACGAGTATTCGAGCATCCATTTGTTCACAGGTATCCAAGTTGGTATAATAGCGCATTCCGAGGGTTTCATCGTTGCCAAGTTCAATGCGAACTTGCGAAATATCGGAGAGGTTATTACTATCCTTCACTATGACTTTCCATCCGATTTGACCGTTCGGTTCGAGATGTTGGGCACCACTAACCGTCGTTTCAAACAGTGGTTCTATCGATGACACATTGGCTTTTTCGGGAGTGCGGCTCATCCATGAGAGTAAGCCATTCGAAGGAGAAAGCACGGCATTCCGAATATTTTTTCCGGCAAAGTTTGTCCCTTCGAGAGTAACATACACCATTTGGTGATCTGTGTTTGCCGTATCATTGACCGTTAAATTAAGCAGCCATACAGGTCCAGTATTCGCTGTATTAAGGGCAGTTTGTATTGATTCGTCTGGTGAATATTGGCCGTCTGAATTGCTATCATGAAGCGCTTCAATCCATACAAAAGCTTGGACCGTATCATTACTAAACCCGCCGACGTCATAGAACTCAAATTCTACATTTCTCTCAGTCATCTCATTGATGTAGGAGCCAGTACTTGGTGATGTTGAAGTTTGAAGTGGTATGTCAACACTGAGTACAAATTCCTTCATGGAGGGATTGACATTGAGAATGAAATCATCTTGCGTACGTGCTTCTAGCCACATTCGAGCAGGACCTGAAGTTGCGTTTGGAAGGGTATAGGTCGTCACAGTTTCTAAGCCGGTTTGCAGTGCAAACCACTCTCCAGTTGAGTTGAACCAACCAAAGTTTGAATTTTCGACATCAACATGTAATCGTGCTTCAACCAAGCCATAGAGCAAACGAGTTGCTGATGAATTGAAACTGTGGTCAACGGTTACATCGATTTGAACGCCATCGGGAAAGATTTCACCCGTCGTTACTTCGGGTCCACCTTGACTTGAAAATGAGGATGAATAATCGATGACATGGACATCAAGAATATTCTCGATATCGATGACATCTGGACTTCTATAATACGTCTCATGAAGGCCATGAGTTTGAATCTCGAGTGTAATATAATCACTCGGTAAACCCTCCTCGATAGCGATACTCCATTTTATTTCATCACCATCCGGTGTCGATGAAAGTTCGATAACATTGACATCACTTTGCTTCAATAATCCATCTGCATCATCGAATGTGAATGTTTCAGTTGCAGCGTCCCATGTGATTTCAGCAGGATTATTGCTTGGCGAGATAAAACCATCGCTGTTGGTCGAATGCAACAACAAGGAATAACTCGAGGCAGCGGCATAGGATGAATGGAATGTTGTCAAATTGATTGGTGCAGCATTTGGATGCAGTGAAGAAGGAGGCTGGCCCAAAAATGTTGATTCTTCAGAAAAGATTTTGATAAAATCAAGGTTCGGTATTTGCCAATTATTCAGTTCAGAGGTATTGAATTGGACCCGATACTGGACGAATGAATTTCCTTGGCCTACAAGCATCAATGAGTGGTTTCCAACTTGAAAGAATTGAGAACTGTTTTGTGGACCCATCGGGAGCCAATCCGTAGTGCTGAGTAAGTTCATATCATCTCCAATCTTGTATTGTAATTGAAGTTGGGTGTCGACAGGAGTCTGTCCGGAAAATTCCAACCACACAGGAGAGGAAGTTCCCCGCACTGTCTTTCGAAGATCCAAGATGTCCGAAGTGAGCCATCCGTCATGTGCTAAAGGATTGTCAAAGAATTCAGAAAGGTCATGGTAATTTAGACTCCAAGTAGAGAAACGCCAGGATGATCGGTCTCCAGATGCGTAGACAATCGTGCCATTTGTTCCAGTAATTGTATGGTCATACATGTTGACTGGCAGTTGTGAATGAACGCTCATGGCTCCAGTGAGTGGATTATAGCCATGGACATCTTTCGACAATGAGTTGAATCCTGTTCCCGTAATACCTCCAGAAATTATGATTTCATCGTTGTGAATCGTGGCTGCATAAGCTGCAATTTCAAATGGCAAAACCGAATGATTCATCCATGTATTCGTCAAAACATCATACACTTCGGTATGGTTGGTTGGAGCAGTAACCGTTTGGTTGAGAGTTGGGTTGAAATATGTCGCTATTCCACCAAGAGCATACAATTTACCGTGATATGCAGTCAGTGCAAAGGAGTGCCGAGCAAGACTCATATTCGCCATTTGGTCCCAAGTATCGGTATTGGTATTGTAGCGCATGAGTCGGTTGGTCGTATCCGAACGGTCTTTGAGACTCACGCCTCCAGCGGCGTATATGAAATCGCCAACATGGTCCACTCCGGCAAGTCCAACTGCTTTGCCACTTGTCATTGATGTACCCTCCACCCACGTGTCATTGGAGGTATTGTAAATCTGGACGAGACCTTCTGACTGAATTGCAGGCGATTCGAAGGGATGATAATCTCCAATTGTGTAGACCTTTTCCCCGACCACTGTGCATCCAAAGTACATTTGCGTCAATGCCATGGTTCCATCACTTAGACTCCAACTTGAGTTCACTATATCGTAGGTTTCAATCAAATTCGTTTCCATCTCATCATTATTCTGCATTGGGTTTGGGTCAACTCTTCCCCCCATAAGTAAGACTTCATTCGAAGATTCGAGGTGAACTGCACATGCACCCGTTCGGGAAAAAATGAGGCCGGTATTCGTAGTTGCCTGCCACGAAATCAGCGGACGATCCAACACTGCTTCACCCGTTGCCTGTTCAATCGTAATGTTTCTTTGAACAAAGCCGTCCGACTCATTAAAATCAAGGTCCATGTGGAGGCTTGAAGATACTTGGCTGTCTTCGAGTGTCGAGGGGTGTTGTTGTGCAGTAAGTGCCATTTGCAATGGCGTGAGGAGCATAAGGACCATCATCACAATCGCAGGGGTGATTCTGCGAAACGCATTGCTGCCCATGGGTCTTGCTGATGCCGTCGCTACAATACATTTACCCTCTAGGGTTTGATTTCTTGCACGAGAGTTCAAGAACAGTTGGTGAATGTCCATGGTGAATCAAGCATAGATTCATTCGCATTGGGGATATGCGCCCTACGGAGGAGATTACTATGTCACGTGAATATGTCGCCCGCGACCCTCGGACAGGTCTCCCAATCACTTTCGAAAAGAAGCGTAAATCTATAAAGAAAATGAAAATTGAAACAGGGCCTTGGGTCGCCCTTTCTGATGAGGATGTTTTCGCCTTACTCAAAGGTGACATCCAGACGGCTTCTGTTCGATGGAAAGACCAAACGATTTCACTTGAGCGCACCTACGCAATTCGAGCATTAGGGAGATTTCATGGAGTAAGGGTCCATAAAGCGCATTCACTTCTCCTTGCGTGCCTAGAATCTGATGCAGTTGAGGACCGTGTTGCTGCTTTGGAAGTACTTCCTGAGGTCGCAGTTCTCAAATCAGACGACTTATTTGATTGGCTTTCGGTCATGCTAGACGACCAAGATATCAATGTCCGTAAAGCTGCAAGTCGCTGTTTAACACTAACTTCCCCCGTGTTTCCATCAGGAGTTTCATCTATTTTAGCAAATGAATTGCGTTCGACAGTACGATTTCGTATGGATGCGGCTTGGGCCGGATTATCCGGATTATGCGAAACCTGGCCCGAAGTCGTCGTTGACCATGTTGATTCGTTATTGCTTGAAGACGATATGGAACTGAGAAAGAAAGCTACGGCCTTACTCAAGAAGATTGTCAATAAAGGAGATTCTGCTGTCTGGGATCTCATTTCATGGTCCTTGAACGACGCTGATGTCGAAGTTCGACGTGTTGCTGCCAAGAACCTTCCAGCCCTTGCCCGTAAAGAATCTCGAATCGCTACACTGTTCGCAGAACGTGCTTTGTCCGATTCGGATTCAGAAGTCCGATTGAGTGCGATTAAGGCAGTCCAAGCTTTGGATACCGACCATGGTCGTGCCCGAGAACTCGTCGTTCGTGGAACCAGCTCAAAAGACCTCAAAGTTCGTTCTGCATGTATTGAACTTCTTCCTCGGTTGTTCGGTGAAGAAGTACTTCGAACAATGGCAGAAGAATTGCTCACCACTGAAACGAATGAGAAAATTATTGCTTCACTCAAGGAAATGGTCTTTGATGCATCTCTCGATGGAACTGAGGCGCAAAAGAATGCTCAACTTGCACCTTCGGCGGCCGTTCCAGCATTGGACAGAGAAATCGCTGAGGCTCAGGGGCATCGTGTCGGTTTAGAACCCGTTCGCACAACAGACGGACCACAGACTTCGAATGATAGCGATGCACCATCGGGTAAAGATGTAAAAAGCACTCCAAAAGAAGCGTCTTCGGAACCGACTACAGCACCGGTTTACCGTGCAGTTAGCCAGGATGAATTGATGGGATACGAGGATGATTTTGAAGACGATGAACCCGACGAGGACGCCGATTATTTTTGAAATACGATTGAATTACTTCATCATTTTGTCAAGACGCATGTCGGTATGGTTAAGAAGGGAGTGTCAGTGGGCCGAATTGCTTAGAGGTGAATATGGTGGTTGAGGCATTTAATGATAAGGCTGAGCAATTCGAACGCTTGTGGGATGGAATCACTCCTAAAGGCATTAACAGAAACAAATCTCTGAAGTTCCGACAATACATTTTGGAACATGTTCGACAAACTCGTCGTCCTCTTACCCGTGAAAATGCTCGAAAGTATTGGATGGGTATTCTCCAAGCAGAAATTAAAGAACTTGAGAACTACTGATTCCACCCGATTGGGTTGCCACCGTCTCGGCAACTCACACGAAACACCGAGACGGAGATGATCATATGTTCACCAATACCCGCTTCGACTCTTGGGACCTTCCCCAACATTTACTTGACAGCCTTGAAAAAATTGGCTGGGAATGTACGACTCAGGTCCAAAAAGATACGATACCACTCGCTCGCTCTGGTCGAGACGTCATAGGACAAGCTCGAACCGGTTCAGGTAAAACTGCAGCATTTGGTTTACCAATTCTTGAACGTTGCCAACCAACTGGTGAACTGCAAGCATTGATTCTAACACCGACTCGTGAACTTGCAAATCAAGTCGCTGAGGAGTTTCAGACTTTACAAGGTGAAAGTGGACTTCTTATTCAAACGGTCTATGGTGGCACTGACTTAGAAAAGCAAGCAAAATCTCTCAGCAAAGGTGTCGACATCATCGTCGGGACTCCCGGCCGTGTGATGGATATGACCGAACGTGGCCACATCAACCTCGAATTACCATCATTGTTCTGTCTTGATGAGGCAGACCGCATGCTTGACATGGGTTTCTTTCCCGATATTATGTGGGTCACTGAACGCATGAAAAACAGAGAGCAAACGCTTCTGTTTTCCGCAACATTTCCACAAGAAATTATTGATGCGGCGAATGAATTTATGAATGAGCCTGAGTTTGTCCTCACCAATACCGAAGAATTGGATATTCCTCCTATTGATTTGTACAGCATCAATATTGGTCGAGCAAACAAATTGTGGGCACTCGGAAGATTGATGTGCAGAATGAGCAGTGAAGACCAAACAATTATCTTCTGTAACACAAAGCGAATGGTTGACTTAGCAGTTCAAAGATTGAACAAGCACCGATTTGTTGTCGAAGGATTACATGGCGATTTGAATCAAAACCAACGTGAAAAGATTCTCAACCGTTTCAAAGAAGGCGAAGTCAAAACTATTGTTGCAACCGATGTTGCTGCTCGTGGAATCGATGTAGATGGAATCACATTGGTCGTCAATTACGATTTGCCAGTGGATTTGGATTCTTTCATCCACCGTGTTGGAAGAACTGGCCGAATTGGCCGTAAGGGTGAGGCTTGGAGTTTAGTCTCCAGAGATGATGCGCCGCAACTTTCGAAAATCATGGCAACCTATGGATTGGATATCGTTGATTCGGAGGCTCCTGAACTTCCAGATGGTGTTGAACGAGAACCAATCGCTCGCCAAGATGATTTTGGAGAAACTGCAGATGTCTTTGGATTCGTTACAGTCCACCTCGATATCAATCCTTCATCAGCCGGCTCCTCTCGTACAGTTGCCTCTTGGTTCCAACGTGCAATCCGATGTGATGAAATGGCTCTTGGTGATGTTCATTTCGATGATGAATCAACTTTTATTAGCATTCATACCAGTAAGGTTGGACTCGCACTTAAGGCACTTCAAAAGCACGATATGGCCGGTCAAAGAGTCACAGGAACAATTTTTGAGTAATCACTCTTCTTCTCTGTTCTTTTTCCACGAGCCAGATTTTTTCTTATTATGCCGTGATCGGGGAATCTTTTCCTCAACTTCAAGAGATTCCGAGTCACTCTCCGATAGAACTTTCGACGGCCAGTTTCCGTCTTCATCTGGTTTTTGAATCACCACTGAGGTTGCACCGAGTATTACCAGGCTAAGTGCAGAGAGTGACCAAGCATATCCAATTGCATCATCCCACCGATTTTGCGCCGTTCCACAATCAGAGGATATAAGTTCCGAGAACATACAGAAATCAAGAGTTTCTTTTGCAGCCATTGCTTCCTCATTTGAAGTCACATTGTGTACTGCGAACATCATGAGTAGCAGTGCTCCTGCGAGAAGATAATAGTGCTTTGATGCCCAAGAGTTTCTAAATTTGAATCGCCATTTATCATCACCTGCATCATCTGAAACGCTTGCATCGAGTGTTCGTGCAGGCCCTCCAACCTTCCAAAACCAAACCACCCACATTGTTACGAGAACCAACAAAAAGCCCCATTCATAGACTGCAGTATGGTACTCCCACATTCCTGATAGGCATGCGGGGTCATTTGGATTCGCTGTGCAATCGTTCATTGCTATTGGGTAAAACACGACCAGTCGCATTATATTGAGGACATAGATGATGCTGCACATCACCAGAATAGAACGTATTTTGAGACGTTGTGGTACTCCTTCAGTCATTGCCACAAGCGTCGACAAGAAGATCATTTCATGGACGCCAGCACATTCATCTGAAACATACAAGCCTACTGTGTCATAATTTCCAGGGAAATTAGCATGGACAAAATCAATTCGTGTCATCCATCCATTATGCATAGACAACGAAGAAGCTACATATTCACCATCACTGTACAACAAATTAGTAATTGCATTCCATAACCATGCCTCAGTCACCTGCAAAGGAGCTAAAGTATCAGAGGGTTGAGTCAAAAACCAGTAAAAGGCTTCAACACAGAGTAAGGCCAACGGGATTCGTGCATAACGAAGTCCGAGCTGACCAACTTCAGACCAATTCAAATCCTCTTTGGATGAGGAGGACTTAGAATTCGTGCTCATGGCTTTGCGTAGATGTTCCTCTTCATCAAGTTGCGGTTCTCTTCACTCGACTACAGTTTGTCACTGAAGCCATTCCCGCTCTTTCGGAGGACTTGAAAAGGATGAAGACTACCGTATACCATGGTCGAAGTTGTTTCCCTTGGAGATGGGGCATCGGTTTCGCCAACTCATCGTCTTGATGTAATTGGGTTTTTTTGCCCCATTCCAGTCGCTGAAGCAAAAAAGGCTCTTTCTAATATGGACACAGGGCAAATTCTCGAAGTTTGGGCTGATGACCCCGAAACAGTGCATGATATGCCCTTGTTAACCTCACGTGGTAAAAATAATATTCTTTCCATCGAGGAAAGCGCAGGCGAACTACGCTTTTTGATCGAGGTGGTTGAGTGACTGAAAAACTTGAAACCATTGATTTAGTTGAAAGCAATTCAGTTCCAAGTCAAGCAAAACTTCCAACGATTCATGGTGATTTCAATATTCGTATTTTCCATGAATCATCGACTGGCTTCGACCATGTAGCACTTACACTTGGCGACATGAAAGGCCCTGACCCGGTGATGGTGCGAGTACATTCAGAATGTTTGACCGGCGACGTGCTGGGGAGTCTACGATGCGACTGTGGTCCACAACTCGACTCCGCTTTGAAAGCCATTGTTGAACGTGGATGGGGTTGCCTGCTTTATTTACGTCAAGAAGGCAGAGGCATCGGTTTGCATGCAAAAATTCAGGCATACCATTTGCAAGATAAAGGTGCGGATACGCTCGATGCGAATTTGATGCTTGGCCTACCTGCTGACAGTCGAGATTACAGTATTGCAGCGAGCATGCTTTTAGCACTCGACATACCCCGAGTCAGTTTGCTTTCAAACAATCCCAACAAGCGTGAGCAGTTAGAAAAACATGGAATCAATGTGGTTGATTTGATTCCGCTTGTCGTCGGAGTTGGTGACCAAAATCGATTTTATTTAGAAACGAAAGTTGAACGAATGGGCCATAAAATCAACCAAAAACAACTGGATGGAAACTAAAGGGGCCGTGACCGAGAATTGAACTCGGGCTGGCAGAACCACAATCTGCCGTGCTAACCCCTACACCATCACAGCCATGAGAGGTAAGTAGCGGTCATACGCGTGGTATTTCAATAATCCGCAGAGGATGTCATGTATTCAAATCCCAACTCAATGAAACGAACAACCCTCTCATTCAAGTGTATTCGCTGGCCTCCTCTTTACATGCGAGCAACAAGTTCGAGGCATTCGACCGTTCTTTTTCTTCTTTTTTTGTTGCTTCTAGCACCTTATGGTGCAGTTTCGGCACGTTCAGTACATCAAACGAATACCGTTGATATCTTTCCCCAAGGTGAATTCTCTCAACCCTCAAATTGGACACTGGGCGCTTTCACCTCCTTTTCGGAAGACCCTGCGACCTATACTGATTCCATGGTCGCAGATCAACGCCTCACCATAGTTCACAATCGTCCGTTGCATCAAGACAGCATGATTTTTTGGGCACAATCCACACCAACCGATTCGAATAACTCACTCGGTAGTCCTGATGGAGCAACCTCTTGGTCAACAGGTCCTGAGATTGAACTCTCTTCTTTCTATGCTTTTGGCTCCACAGGTTATGATATTCTAACGGTCGATGTTGTCGTCGCTTTTTCTGTTCCCGACCAGTTGTATCAGGACTCAGTTCGAATTTCACTCAATTACGATGGTCAATATGAGCCTTTGACAACTTTTTCTCACACACAAGGTCCACTCGATTACCTTTCAAACACTTGGTCAAATAATGTCTCGAGTCTCACCACTTGGGATTGGAACATGCTTCAAAATTCAGTGGTTACATTGGATTATGTTTCTGTGGGAACGACCGACGATTCGCAATTGAATGTCGATGCTGTAGGCATGCAAGTCACCATGAAAACACCATGGTATGGTGGTGAATACGGTTCTGCCCAAGCACAATTCTCCGGGCATGAGATGCCGGTGATTGGACTCGACTTAACGTCAGGGACTTCCGAGAATATGGCATTGGCTGAGTGTGGCCTCCAATCCAGTATCTCAGGCTCATCCGGACTTTGGACCAGTGAAGTATTTGAAACGCCTCCAAACCAACGTATTGGTAGAGTTCACTACACTTTAGAAAACGAATCTCTCGATGATGTGATGCTTGAATATTCCTTTTCAGATGACGGTGTAGCTTTTTCAGAATTCGCCCCAATGGATGAACACATGCTTCTCCCGGACCATTCTTTCACTCAACTTAGAATCGCAACAATTGATGCATGTATTTCAACATTCACGGTGGATGTTAACGACCCAACATTGTCATTGCAAGGCCGAATTTTCGGGGATGTTGTAGGCTTAGATTCAGCCTATTCGCGTTGGCTTTTATTTGTAAATGATGAGTTGGTAACCAATCAGCCAGTAGCTTTGTCGCCCTCTTTATCTCTTTCATTCCCCATTGGTAAGCACATGGCCGCTGAAGATACCTCGGTCAAAGTAGAATTGAAAGCATGGTTCACTTGGGATTCTCTCGGAAATGCAAGCACGACAGCTTTTGAAGTCACATCGTTGACAGTCTCAGGGGGCTATGACATCGAATGGGATGAAGACCCTATCTGTATTCCGGTGGGAGACCAATCATTGACAGAAGATGGCGGTGGACGCATTTTGCCATTTTTGTATCGCTGCACAGATGACCGGACGGCATACGAAAACTTGCAAGTGAGTTTTTCGAACTCCAACCCAGAACTCATTGTTGTTGACTTGACACAAGGTGATATTCGTTTGTCTCTTCAATCTGAATCCTCAGGCCAAGCTACAATTCAAACCACAGTCTCCGACGCTGCCGGAAATACTTGGGTCGAGATTTTTATCGCAAATGTACAGAACATCGATGATCGACCTGAATTGCAGGAGTTTCAGTCATTGGTACCTGTTGAACTGTCAATTCCAACCGTTATTCCCTTTGATTATACTGATGTCGATTCATCTGGTCTCACAGCCTTTTCAAATCGCTCATGGGTCACTGTTGATGTATTCAACAAAACATTGACTGTAAATGCACCAACTCCTGGTTTCACATCAGTACTGGTTTCACTGTGCGACCAAACGTCATGCCATGAAAGAATCTTAGACCTTGAAGTTCTTGCTCTACCCGACCTCTATGTCGAAGAAATCGACCTTGGAACAGATATCGTTCGTGCGGGTGATATTGTTTCCATTCGAGTTCTAGTTCGCAACATCGGTCAAGCAGACGCGAGTATGATCTCCGTACGATGTGAATCAAATTCGGAATTGATTGATTATGAAACTCTACCCTTGCTCCAGCCTGGTAAAGTCGCATATGTGATCTGTGATTGGCAAGTTCCTGAAGATAAGGAACAAGTTCAGATTCGCGCTATTATTGACCGAGGCCTCGAGATAAAAGAGGGCCAAGAAGATAACAACGATGGAATACTGGCTGTCGCCATTGAACCTGCTCTCTCATCTCTCGATGCTAACTCTAATTCTGCTCCAATTTCAGATGGAGTTTTTTGGGGACTATCGATTCTCGCACTCATAGCAATCAGTGGTTTGTTCATCTTCTTAACGCCTGCGAAAATCAAGAAATTGGAATGAAAAACATTTCCTCGCATTGGGGTGCCAAAACAATCCCCGATGACGGATAACGCGAAAAACACCCTCAAACTTGATAGGGGGACTGTCTCACAAAAACTTGCTTTGAGGCCGTGGGGGCCGTTCAACATCTGTTGACAAAGTGGATGTGGGAATTATGTCAGTATTGAAAATAAGAATCGAAACAGAAGAATATATTTACGAAGAATATGTTGAAGCTTGAATCAAATTTGATTCACTCTGGAGACTTCCAGCGACGAGGGTATAATCCTTCATCGAGCAACACCATACTTGGTCGAGCTACTTCACCTTCGTTAATACCAGCGAGATCATCCGTATTGAGCGTGAGCGTTACAATGCCAACAGCCTCGCCCTTGAGAGTTTGAATCATCACTTGCTTTCCAGCTTTTACTCCAGCTTGGATACTAACCAGGCCAGGTCGCAAGAGCGGAGCGCCATGGGCTAAAGCAGCAGCAGCACTATCTTTCACTGTAGCAGTTGGCAAATCGAGAAGTAACTTTTCAATAGGGTGAATCACCCGTAGTAATGCTTCAGGTTGGTTGCATTCTTTCCATAGCCAGACCGCATCTGCTAATTCTTGCATCGTGATGCAATCTTCCAATTGAAATACGCCCGTTGTTTCACGACGTAATTCCTTCAATTGTACTTTCATATTCAAAAGCAATCCGAGATCACGAGCCATGGTACGAATGTAAGTTCCTGCTTCACAGTATACTCGAGCTATCATATCATTTCCATTCACTTCAATATTTTCAAATGTGAAAATCTTACGGGTGCGAACTTGAACTTTAACGGCAGAAACTTCCGGTGGAACATTGTAGACTCGGCCAGTAAGTTGCTTCATCACATTTTTGAGTTGATCTTCTTCTGGCATTGTTTCAAATCGGAAAATGCAAATATAAGTTTTTTTGTGAGTGAGAATCTTTTTGGTCACTTTCATAGCCTTTCCCGCCATCAATGGGAGGACACCGGTGGCAAAGGGGTCGAGTGTGCCACCATGGCCCAAGCGTTCGAGACCAAACAGGTCACGTGCCCAAGATGCGAGTTGGTGTGATGTCGGTCCAGCAGGTTTGTCCAAGAGAATAAAACCGGAGGCAAGACGCTCTTCAACATCTCGTGCGTCAGGGCTTCCACCGATGGTGAGATTGGTAGAGGCTGTTGTATCAAGAATGATTTGTGTCATAGGTATTTCTCCAAAATAGTGATTGTGGCAGCAAGCACTTCTTCACTGCCAAGGTTTGTTGCGTCAAGTAATGAGGTATAGGGTTCGCGCTGTTCGGGTAGGAGTTGGTAGAGTTCCATAAAGCGCTCAGCATCAACCATCGAGCGTTTTTTATTCGCAACAAGTGATTGTTCTATAGATTTATCTTCCCTGTGAGATACCCGCTTTGCTCGTTCTTGTTCATCAACCTCTAGCCACAGCCGAACACAAGGAATTTCCAATCGGTATGCCCACCATCCCGCTAATCGAGATTCAACGATGTCGGCAGAATCCTCAAGCATTTTTTCTTGTAGAAGTTTGTCCAAAGCACGGTCAACGTCGAGGTCACTCTTGCATAATTCTCCAAATTCCTGGAGATTCATTTCGCGACGAGCAGCTTCATTTCGAAAGACATCACCGCCGTTGAGAGAAGTCCAACCAAAATGCTCTACGAGTCCAGCGACTAAGGTGCTTGTACCGCTCCCTGGGTGGCCTGAAACCGTGATCCGTGGCATCTCTATACCCACTCGTGTCGACAAACGTCACAACGTCTACTTCGGGCTCCGAGTTTGGTAATCATACTTAGGCCGCATTCTGGGCATTGATTTGCATTTGATTCAGATTTTTTAGGCTTTTCTTCACCGTCTTCCTTCGGCCATATATTCGATTTATTGCGGCTGCTTGGATTATTGCGCTGGTTACGTTGTTGGCGACGTCGAGCGTCACTGTCCTGAGTGGATGTTGAAGATACAACCAGGTGGAGGAGCGGTTCTTTGAGGGTCTCACCAGCGGTTACCAAGGGATGCTTACGGTATCGGAACAGTTTGATGTGCCGGTCGATAATCCGGCCGAGTGGAGCACTCATGCAGATGTATGCGCAAATCCAAGCTGGGAAGAAAAGAAATTTATCATCAAGTAAATTCCATTCCGAGGCCCATGGTAGAGATACATAATCTACTCTGAAACTTTCAACTGCACTGGTTAACCATGCAAAAATACCGATGATGAAAACCATCGTAAACATCATTGGTTTCATTGCACCCATCTGAACTTTCATTTGTTCAGGCATCATCTGTTGCTGAAGAGTCGTCGCTTTTTCTTGCAAAATCGGGTCGCGTGACATCCGTGCATCGTTCAACATTTTACGGACTTGGCCTTGTCGATGGCCGATGTGTGCTTGGGCCATCGGGTCGGTGAAAAAGTTCCTAAGAACGGTATTCATGGTCATAGAGAAACTACCTAGGATGAGTACTGTGAGGACGAAATATGCTTCTTCGGGGAGAATTGGTGAAAGAATAGGGTCAGCAACATCACCCAAAGTATTACGGATACCAGGGTTCATGATGAGCAGCGTCATCATCACCATAATTCCAAGCATCATCAGCATTGACCCACCCGGCGGCGTAGGTGGCGGGGGTGAATTCCCGTTGGACATAAACAAAGGGCGGCGCATAAAGGGCATGAAGGTTCGCTTGGATATCTCTCCCATGAACCCCACTTCATCCATTCTATGCCGAGGGATTGAAACGATGCGCCGTTAACGGTCTGTCATGCGCCGTAGAGAACCGATGGATTTGGACCGAACTTGGCGTCATTCATTGCCAATGCCAATGCCAAATCGGCCTGTTTGCGTCACTTTGGATGAGGCGATTGAACAATTGAATCGCTTACCTACCAATCCACGGATTTTTCTTTGGACCGATGCTGAACGTCGTTGTCCACCTGGTTGGGGATTTATTGCGGGTGTCCGTCAAGGCGTACCACCTGAAGGAATTGAGGCGGAACTTGAAGCGTGGATGATCCAGTATCCTAGTGCGTGGTTAGTTGTCGATATGAGGGACGGTGTTATCATTCCGTCAACACATCGTTCCTTAGAAATAGTTCTTTCCAATGTGAATAGATCAGTCTTGATACTCGTGAGCAATTCCTCACAAAACGAGAATTGGCCGCAATGGATCTTGCCAGAATAAGCGTAATTCCTACGCATATTCTACTTGATTTAATCACTCGAAAGAGTATGAGCAAACGGTGCATGCACCAGCATCTTGTGCATTTAAAGCCATACAAATCGGACAATTCTTTTCCGAAGCCTCTTCAGTTTCAGTTTCTTCTGGGGTTTCTTCTGGAGCCTCTTCAGCCTCAGTTTCTTCTGGGGTTTCTTCTGGAGCCTCTTCAGCCTCAGTTTCTTCCGGGGTTTCTTCTGGAGCCTCTTCAGCCTCAGTTTCTTCCGGGGTTTCTTCTGGAGCCTCTTCTGTTTCAGTTTCTTCTACAGTTTCTTCTTCCTCAGTTGATGCATCAGCATTCCATGCTTCCGCAGCCGTTTCGAGTTCAACCTTCTTGAGATAGCCGTTATCATCCAAATCATAGTTCACTGCATGTGCTACAAATGCATCACGTTCACTGACATCAATATCAGCAGCAGCCATGACACGGAGTAAGACATCCTCTCTCCATGAGATATTTGATTCAGCTTTCTCTTCAGCCTCAAGTTCCTCATCGGATTCTTCAACTGCTTCGACAACAGGTGATGCGATATCTTTAGTTTCGACTTCATCTCCAAAGTGAACGCCATGGAATCGGTTTCCAGCTTCACCATCGATGATACCAGGACCTGTAATTTCGAAGGAAACTTCCAGTCGTTCACCCTTTTCGACAATTGGAATCGTCCATGTGAGGTGAGTTCCACCTTCACCGGAATCAGATGTCATTACGCAGTCGTCTCGCTTGTCATTGTTTCCACGAATCAACCAATCTTTGATTTCGAACTTCTCAGGAATAATATCGCTAAGAATTACATCTTGCAAGGCGGTATCTCCATCGTTCGAGAAGAGAATCAAGACCTCATGGCGACCTTTGCCACCGATCTTTTGTGTTGTCTTTCCAAAGGAGAAATCACGACGGTTGTGAATCACACTAATTGCAGGTGCTTCAGTAGTATCTCGTGTGCAAACCGGTCCGTATCGCTCAGCACTGAATTCAGTTCGAGCAGGTGCAGTAATGTTTGAATTATTAGGAGATGGGTCAGGAGCAATCAGATCGTATTCGATGGTCATGTTCTTTCCAGGCTTGAGACCGACTGGGCCACGAGCACCGACAGTAATGGACAAAGTATGACCGTCTCCATCAGGTGAACGATTGGTCTTCTCAAGAGTAATTCCACTGTTGATCTCTGCTTTGATTTGTTCTGCATCGAGTTCCTTACCGTTGATCTTAATGGTCATTGTAGAGACATCAGGGGCATTGAATAATCCAGGGACGTCATCGGTAATCCGCATCAAATTGATATCTGAAGAACCATTATTTGTCAATGTTAAGCATGCGGTTACCTTTTGTGAACGGTATGAACGCAATCCAGTCGTTGAGTATACTTTTTCTAAGTTCGCTTCAACAACTTGTAGAGTCTTTGATTCAAGACTGATTGAGCCTTCAGTACTTCGGCTCGCTCGAGGAAGGATTGTGTATGCAAGTTCTGTGGTAAAGTCAGGTTTTGACTGTGCCATAACCGTACGCTCTTCACTTTCCCACTTTCCATGAGGCTTGACGTCTTGTCGAACATCGCTAATATCGAAAAGCAAGTCGTCACTTCCTTTCATTCTAACTTGCAGTTTCACCAAATCTACAGCAAAAGATGAACGGTTCTCAAACGTAGTTCGGCAGAGCCAGTTATCTGGACGTTCATCTTCACGGACACGCATGTAAGAGAATCCACGGCAGAAAGCATCGAGTTCTCTGAAGTTCAAATTTGACAGTGTTGAATTCGAGGTGTATGTGGCAGATGCTACACCAGCGTTGATGGATTTTGTTCCAGATACAACGATGGTCCCTTCAATACCCAAAACTTGCTTTTCACCTGCAGAAAGTGAACCGACTTCCCAAGTGAGTAAATTATCATCTAGTACTGCTACTCCAGTGCTGGAAAAGTTGAACTCTTTCGGAAGTGGACGTGTGACGATGACGTTGTTTATTGCAACGCTGCCCATGTTTTCGACTTCGAGTTCCAAAGCAATTGGTCCACCTTCGTCACTGGATGCAACGGAGAGGGAATGTTCTTGTGAACGAGCCGGATTGGTATCAAGGCGTTCTCTGAGAACAAGCATTCTTTTGCCAGTGACTTTGTATTTCATGCTGTAATTTGCACCAGCTTCTAATTCATCAACGGAAACATTATCTCCGCCGATATCAGTGGCATCTGCATAATCGAGCATTACATCGATATCATAAACTCGATCTTCAGCAGATGGGTTGTTTACCTTGAGCGTTCCCTTTACAGTTTGCTTGATAACTTCTCCATCTGCGCTCAATGTCGCTTTTTCAACTTCATGAAGTGTTCCCTCAAGTTTGTCACCGATTACTTCGTCGACTTCAGCACTGGTTCGAATAATTGCTCCTGCTTGTTCTCCCATTAAGTTGTCAGGGGCTCCGAGAATTGAATCTGGCGATAGAGAAACAGGAAGGGGAAGAATTCCCTTTGGCTCGTCTGGCACTTCAGATTCACCGAGCAGAGCAGCACTACCCGAAAGTAGCGATGATTCTTCTGGCGCTTCAGATGGTGCTGGACCGCCAACTACCCAAGCAGTGTTGTCCTTCTCTAAAGATTCTTCAGCAGGTGCCTCAGTTTCCATTTCTGGCATTGGTGGCATAGTTGGTGCCCCGAGAAGAGTAGCACTATCCATAACAGAAGATGCTTCAGCAGGTGCTTCAGTTTCCATTTCTGGCATAGGTGGCATAGGGGGGAAGGCATCCAAGCCAGGTGGTGAAGGAGGAGCGTCCATTGGTGGTGCTTCCATTTCTGGCATAGGGGGCATTGGAGGGAAGGCATCCAAGCCAGGTGGTGCAGGAGGAGCATCCATGAGTGGTGCTTCCATTTCTGGCATAGGTGGCATAGGTGGCAAGCCAGGTGGTGCAGGAGGAGCGTCCATTGGTGGTGCAGGAGGTGCATCCATTAGTGGTGCTCCCATTTCTGGCATAGGAGGCATTGGTGGCAAGCCAGGTGGTGCAGGAGGTGCATCCATTGGTGGTGCAGGAGGTGCATCCATGAGTGGTGCTCCCATTTCTGGCATAGGAGGCATTGGTGGCAAGCCAGGTGGTGCAGGAGGGGCGTCCATTGGTGGTGCTCCCATTTCTGGCATAGGTGGCATAGGTGGCATGCCAGGTGGTGCAGGAGGAGCGTCCATTGGTGGTGCTCCCATTTCTGGCATAGGTGGCATAGGTGGCATTCCAGGTGGTGCAGGAGGCGCTCCCATTTCTGGCATAGGTGGCATTGAAGGCATACCCGGCGGTGCAGGTGGAGCATCCATGGAAGGCATTGGAGGCATTGGTGGCAAGCCCGGAGGAGCTGCAGGAGCATCCATTCCTGGCGGTGCAGGTGGCATTGGCGGCATAGGTGGCAATCCAGGTGGCATAGGTGGTTTTTCGTCGCTCATATTCAATTCCTCCATGTTCACCGCATAAGCGGCAACACCTCCATACTCGGTGAGCACATAACCGTTCTCCCCGTTCGTTTTCAAAAATGCGATGGTTTGCTGAGTCCACACTTTGATTGTCCATCATGTTGATGTAGGGTGGTTCGGAGGAGTGGGCATGGTCGGAATGGATAGTGGCACACCTCCAGTGCTCTTTGTTGTTGGAACTGCTGGTGCGGGAAAGTCTTCTTTGGTAACTTCATTCCAACGTTGGTCACGGTTTTTGGAAATAGATACCATCGCAGTCAATCTTGACCCGGGAGCCGAACGTGTCCATTATGATGCTGAATTTGACGTTCGAGATTTGATTTCGCTCACTGAAGTTATGACTGAATATGACCTTGGGCCAAACGGTGCACAAATATTGGCAGCGGATTTACTGGCAGCTCAAGGGAGCGATGTTGCAGCACAATTGCATTCACTTACCGGTGAAGTCATGATTGTTGACACGCCGGGACAAGTTGAATTATTCGCATTCCGTGAGGCAAGTAACCACCTCATTGAAGTGATTGGCCGTGAACAATCAGCCATCATCTATTTGTTTGACCCAATGCTTTCTCGTTCACCTTCTGGATTTGTATCGCAAATGCTTCTTTCCAGTATTGTCGAATTCCGACTTGGTTTGCCGACCAAGAACTTTCTATCAAAATCTGATTTACTCGAACCCGAGGAATTGGAAAAGATCCTTGAATGGTCAGAGCGACTTGAAATTCTTGAACTTGCTTTGTATGAGGAAGCAGGTGGCCAGCGAACCGAGTTTGCAATCAACCAATTGCGATTGATGCAAGATTTCGCACAGGCACCAGGACTCACTCCACTTTCATCGGAACTTGAAGAAGGACTGGCAGATATCCTGACCTTTGCTCAAGCATTGTTCGGTGGTATGAGCGATGCACGTGATGGTTTCGCCAGCGATATTGAGCACGAAAAGAATTGATTGGCAATTGTCAACTTCATAACACTTAGAAGCCGTCTTTCTATGGAAGGAGCATGGCACAACATTTACTTGCAATTGACGATGTCGAAGAAGACTTCGAAATGATTTTGAAATGGGCGATCGAATTTAAGCGCCTTTGGAAACAAGGAGATGAAGTTGCACAGAATTTCCTACCACTCGACACCCTTGCAATCGGCTCAATTTATGAAAAACCATCAACTCGAACGCGAGTTTCCTTTGAAGTCGGTATCAATCGTTTGGGTGGCTATCCACTGACCTTACTCAAAAACGATATTCAACTTGGAAAATCTGAAACGATTGGTGATACTTCTCAAGTTCTTTCCCGATTCTTAGGAGGCATGACCTATCGATGTTTCTCCCATGATGATGTTGTAGAACTTGCTCAAAATGCAGATGTTCCGGTCATCAATGCGCTTTCGGACAAGCACCATCCTTGCCAAGCAGCTGCTGATTTAATGACCATTTTGGAACATTTCGATGACCGTGAACACCTCAAAGTGGCATGGGTTGGCGATGGAAACAATGTGCTTCATGATTTGATGCTGGCTTGTGCAATGCTTGGCATTGACATTCACTATGCGATTCCTGAAGGCTATGAACCTGATGAAGATGTTGTTGAAAGAAGTAAAATCATTGCAGAAAAGAATGGCAGTCAAGTCGTTGAAACCAACGACCCGGTCGAAGCAGTGAAAGACGCACATGTTGTTTACACCGATGTGTTCATTTCAATGGGTGAAGAAGACATGACTGACAAGGTTGATTCTTTTGACGGATTTCAAATCAATGAGGAATTAGTTTCGAATATGGACGACAGTTGGAAATTCATGCATTGCCTACCTGCGCACCGAGGGGATGAGGTCACTGATTGGGTTATGGACCATAAGAATTCAATCGTCTTCGACCAAGCCGAAAATCGTATGTGGGCACAAATGTCATTACTTGCTTACTTCATCAATGTAGGCGCTTGGGATGCCATGGGCGAATTCATGAATCTTCAATGATTCACAAGTACATTGTAAGAATAAACCCGAGTAAGCCAAGCAGCATTGCGACTCGAATTCGGGCAGAGACTTGGACATCTTCACCTTTGTAGAGTGGTCCATTCAAACTAATGAGTACGAGAATTGCAGGAGTTTGAAGGATCAATTGTCCGAACGAAAAGGGCCCTTTCCAATACGGGACATACAAGCAAACCAGTCCTGCCATAATGAGAATGTAAGCGACCATTCGAGCATTTTCTAAACCGACTTTCATTGGTAAAGTATGCCGCACCCCTTCATCAGCCAGTATATCCTGGCAGTCTTTGATAATCTCTCGAGCGAGGTTGGTGAAGAATACAACACCTGCTACATAGAGCACAAGCCACGAAATTGAATCGACACTTGCTGCACCGTAAAGGATGACTGCTGCGACCATTAATGAGATGCAAATGTTGCCAAGTAGGCCTTTGTTCTTCGTTGTTGGACCTAAATCATAGGTGAGCATCATAGCGGCTGCACAGATGTAAATGAGCGTTAAAGGCCACCATGTAGCATTGTTTTGGGCGAGTTCAAATGAACCATATGCCATTGCAGCAAGGCTAAAAATCCACAGGCCGGCAACAAACCTCTGAGCTGATTGAATAGAAATTCGCTGTGAGGGGATCGGTCGGTTTGGATGTGCTTGGGCATCAATCGCAGCATCTTTGATATCGTTCATAGCATTTCCAGCACCCATGAACGTCAAGACTGCAAGGACTTGAACGACAACTGATGTGACTTGCTCTGCATTGAGCGTAGCATTGAGTCCAAAGAGTGCACCGAGAGGGACAGTGATCGCTGCGAGAACCATGTTTTTTGGCCGCATCAATTCAATGAAAGCCCGAACATCAACCGCCATACTTCTGCGTGGCGTGTGAAGGTTTTCATCCCTTTGCTCTCAAGCCGAAGCGATTGACCATACGCAGACACGCATTCTAAAACCGCCTACATCAGTTCCTTCATCGAAACCGACTTTGATAAAACGCCGGTCACGAGCCAGAACATTACCGAGTTGGTTCATGGTTGCGCCCCAGCGGAATCGCTTATTGACGTGGTCCAATATGTCGCTGGTATTTGCTTCACCAACGGTTGAAAGGTATGTTGAAATTTCTTGGCGAAGGCGTTGAGTTTTCCCCATCAAGCCTCACCTCGGATTGCGATTTGACTTCGACGTGTAAGTCGGGCTACCGTAGTACTGATCATGACGGCCCCAGAATCTCCAGGTCGGTGCCAAGGTTGCCACCCTACAGCGGCAAACCGGGATGGGAGCTTGCCGCTGGGATGAGCATAGAGTGTGGTTGACTTCTCTGCCCATGCAGGCAGTTTATTCTTTTGCGATGAACTTTTGAGTTCAGCGAAGTTTAGGTTTTCAAGGGTAGTAGCATTGTTGTGCATGAACCAAACTCATCGGCACCAGTATATCAAGCGAAGAAACACCCCTCAAGTGAAACTAAACTTGTAATTCCCTTGCAATGGCCTCTTTTTCACTTTAACAAAGAACTGAAAGTGAATCTATATTGCCCACTGTGCTCTTGAATGCCACATATGAAGGAATGATTGAATGCGTGACGGCTAAATATGGGGGGCGAGTCGCCAAACTATCCACGCTCGTATAGTGTAGTGGCCCATCATGAAGGACTCTCATTCCTTCGACCCGGGTTCAAATCCCGGTACGAGCACTGATCTTAATTGTTAATAATATCATGCACACATCGACATTCGAAATCCATTCTGATTGTTAATGATATACTCATTACGATCCCACACTCTCTAAGATTTTATTT
>Ga0308019_10000283_pt1 | contig 31582 bp, 22 predicted proteins | sample Neamet284_FD_203135 | JGI IMG/M metagenome (GOLD analysis project Ga0308019, IMG submission 203135) | Marine microbial communities from water near the shore, Antarctic Ocean - #284 | ecosystem: Environmental > Aquatic > Marine > Unclassified | place: Southern Ocean | collected 2014-10-01
GACGCTTTTTCTTTCAAACGAAAAGGTCTTTTTCTCACTTGAAGAGGTTGGAATTCCACCACATGCTTCAGGGACAATTGATTTTGCTCTTCTCACAGGTAAAGCCGGTCAAACGACGTACCTTGCTGAACTTGCCCATCAATTACTGAATGATGAGGGGATGGCTTTGAGCCTGAGTAATGGATTAGGTCATGCCGAACAATGCATCGAAGTTCTCGGGCCTCAACGGGTTTTTGCAGCGACCTCGACGCATGGAGCATGGCGCCCATCTCCGGGTGTAGTTCATTGGGCAGGTAAGGGACAAACTGTTCTCGGCTCCTTGCCTGGAGGGCCTGGTGAAACCGAAGCCAAACCCTTGCTCGATGTTCTCTTGATGGCTGGATTGGAACCTTCGTGGTCTTCTGACGGCTTGGCCACCCTCTGGAAAAAAGTCCTTCTCAACATTGCCATCAACCCCCTCGCTGCTTTGGCAGGGGTTGAAAATGGAGCACTCTTACGTCCTGATTTGTTTTCCTCAGCATTTTCAACGATGCAGGAAGGTGCTGCAATCGCACGAATTGAACGTGTAGCGATTCCAGATGATGCCGAACTTGAGCAACAATTACGGCAAGTGCTCACTGCCACTGCCACTAATATTTGCAGTATGCTTCAAGATATTCGAGCAGGGCGAATGACAGAAATATCTTCCCTCAACCAAGCCATTGTTCTACGAGGTGAACGCGCAGGAATTGCTACACCACTCAACCAGATGCTGGTAGCTATGGTCAATGCTCTTCACGTTGAATAAGGTCTGTATTATAATGCAAACCTCGATTTTCGCTCCGACTTTCAGCATCCTCTGTGACCAATTGCCCAACTAAAATCAAATTTCTTAATTCGACAATTTGTCGTGAAGGCAATGCACTTCGCCAAATAAAATCAACTTCTTTGGCAAGAAGTTGTAAACGTCGAGAGGCACGATGGAGTCGATTGTATCTTCGAACTATCCCAACTTCTCTTGACATTGTATTGGTCAAAGATTCTCTATCGTTTGACACCGATACATGCTCAGTCAAGTCTTTAAGGCCATCAGCACGCCAATTTGGTAATTGCAAATTTTTGCTATCGGGTCTTCGTTCTATGATGTGATTTGCTGCACGGGCCGCATAGACCACCGCTTCGAGTAAACTGTTTGAGGCAAGCCGATTTGCACCGTGCATTCCAGTACATGCCACCTCGCCAATCGCATACAATGAAGGGATGACTGCCCCTGTTTCTCGACTGTAGGTTCTTCCGAATTCATCAACAGCTAATCCGCCAACGATATAGTGTGCAGCAGGAGAAACTGGCAACGGATCACGCCCAAGTTTCAAATTATGGCGGTCGAGTCGGTTTTGTATGTTTGGAAAATGTTTCAAAAGATGTTCTTGGTCAAGATGTGAAGTAATCAGATAGACATGAGGGTCACCGGTTTCTTTCAAACGCTGATCGATTGCTCGAGCGACGATATCCCGCGTTGCCATCGAGCCAAGTGGTGAATGTTTCAGTGTGAATGAAAAAGGGCCTGGTAAGATATCCGACCCTTTGTTGCCCGCGTCTTGCACTTCTGCTTGCCAGTTCCGAAGCCCTTCATCATCAAGGATGACCCCGCCTTCGCCACGCATTGCTTCTGTGATCAAGAAAGGCCGGTCGGATTTGACCGCAAGCGCCGTAGGGTGGAATTGAATGAAGGCCATGTCTTTGACTTCCGCACCTGCTCGATAGGCCATAGCTAGGCCATCACCGGTGGCAACAGGTGGGTTTGTCGTTTGGGACCACAACTGCCCTACACCTCCTGTGGCGAGCATGAGCACATCGGCAGGCTCCGTGAATACTATGTTGTTCTCTTGATTGAGGCACCAGACTCCCGCAATCCCTTTTTCCGGATTTTGGTGTTCATGTTGAATCAAGTCCATCGCCAGAGTATTTGGTTTGAGTGTAATATGGCTGTGTGAACTCGCTGCATCGTTTAATGCCCGCTCAATCTCCTTTCCAGTAGCGTCTTTTGCATGCAGAATTCGCCGTTGAGAGTGTCCGCCTTCTTTGGCAAAATGAAATTCACCATCTTCATCGGTTTCAAATCGAACACCTATGTTGAGTAAATCGTGTATTCGAGCGCCTGATTCTTCAATCACCCGACGCACGACTTCTTCATCGCATAACCCATCGCCACTTGCTAAAGTATCCTCGATGTGTGATTCAAGACCTTCTCCGTCTGTTTTGTCGAGAATAGCAGCGATTCCGCCCTGTGCCCAATTTGTTGAGGAATCGATTGGTCGTTGTTTGGTGATGACGGTAACCGCATGACCGGCATTAGCAAGTCGCAAAGCAGCAAATAAACCGGCAATGCCGCTTCCGATGATGACGATACGAGCCACAGTTTCCCCCTCTTGTCCATGGGTGCATGCAACTACATTTCACCCCATCGGCAAGGGAAACCGCTATGACCGGTCCTTGATTACCTCTCGGTATGGCGAACCTTCGCGAAGCACTCGGTATTGTGTTTGGTTGTGCCCTCGTAGGTTTTTCAATCGCAAACGCAGGTCTTGGAAAAGTCGCTCCATACATGATTGAGGGAGCAGGTAAAGTAAAAATAAACATCACGGAAATGTTCCTACCAGATTGTAGTATTCCACTTATTGAAGCGGAATTAGCAAATGGTGATACATCCTACTGCCTCGGTGCTGTTGGTGCTTGGGATGGTGTAGATCTTCTGTTCCTTTGTTTGGGATTATTTGTCCTATTGTATGGCCGTATCGGTTTTATGAAAACAGGACGTCGTTCACAACGACTTTACCATGTTCTTTTTGGAACGGGAGCGGCTTTGTTCAGTATCGCCATTCTTGACCGTCTTGAGTTTTTACCTCGGGCAGCAAGTTCAGAAGGTATTTCAGAATTGATACCTATCTATATCAATCCATTTTTGTTTCAATGCATTATCGCTGCAATAGGCTCCTTTCTCATGGCTGGACCAAAGTATTGGGAGGCCGAAGCAATTGAACAAACGCGAGACCGACTCGATAAGAGAAGAAAAGTGGCTGGCGATTTCCGAGATGCTTTTGGTTCAGCGGGTGTGCCTTTGGAGTCGCGAAGCGGTTCATCACAGCGAATTTCACGTTCACAACTTTTGAAAAAGGATTCACAACTGCATATGCGACGGGATACATCGAAAAGCCTCAAAGTGCTTGCAACATGCCCCTATTGCAAAGGTGGCGGATGTAATGAATGCGGTCAATCTGGCACACTGTGAGCCTTTGGCCCCATCTCTTTTTACACGTTTTTGTTGCCGTTCGGCTCGCGTGAATTGCATCTCAAAACCAATGCACTGCCCTTCAATCACTCGCATTGTTTAAGACCTGTGGGGAATGGGTGTTGCAGATAAGGTCGAGGGAAAGTACTTCGATTAGAGGGATAGGGATGTATCTTCAAGCATTAGAAATTTCAAACTTCAAATCGTTCAAGGGCGAAATTACTATTCCGTTAGATAGAGGATTCACTGCGATTACTGGACCTAATGGTTCAGGTAAATCCAATTGCGGCGATGCGATCCAATTCGTTCTCGGCCCCCGCAGTAACAAAGTGATTCGTGCACAAAATGCGAAAGACTTGATTTTCAACGGTGGTAAGAACTCCAAACCTGCTCGCTCTTGCGAGGTGACACTTATTTTTGCAAATCCTCTTCTTTCCAGTGGCCGCCGACGGCTTCCTTTGGACCAAGATGCAGTACGAATGACTCGGTCAGTTCGATTATCCAAATCCAATAACATCATTACGACATATCTTCTCGACGGAGAAGAAAGCAGCCAAAAGACATTCCATCGCCTTCTTGGCGCGGCGAATGCTCGTCCTGATGGTTACAATATCGTTCTGCAAGGTGACGTCACCAAGTTAGCAAAAATGACTGCGAAAGAGCGCCGTAAAGTGCTTGATGGCGTTGCAGGTGTTACTTCTTACGACGATGAGATTAGAAAGGCTGACCGTCAAAAAGAGATGGTCGACGGATACATCGAACGTATTGGTTTGCTTGAAGATGAACAGAAAGTACGTCTCAAGGATTTAACAAAAGAGAAAAACCTTGCACTCAAAGTTCAGGATTTGGTTGAAGAACTCAAACTCGCCCGAATCATTTCTGCTCAATCCAAACTTGCAAGCCAGAAATCCGAACGGAAATACATGGTTGATGAGCGTGTGAGAATTGACGGAGAAGCAACTCAGTTAGAGGAGAACGTCAAAGAAGGTGCCAAAACTCTCTTGATACTAGAAGATAAAATCGGTGTATTACAAAAGCAAATTGAAGATTTGATGGGCGGAGATTCGAACGGATTACTCGCTGCAATTAGCCAACTTCAGATTCGAATTGCGACCAGCAAAGACCGGATGAGCGAGGCTGAAGACAAAGACCTCGAGGATAAAGAGGAATTGGTTGAACTTGTCGACTCTTTGCAGCAAGCACAAACTTCACTCGATGAATTCAAACAGGAACTTGTCAATGCCAGTGTCGATTTAAAAAATGCAGAATCCGCCTTGGTTGAAGCCAAGAACGAAGAAGTCGAAGTGCAAGCGCTTCTCGAATCCTCTGGAACTGCAAATGCAGCGTTATCACGAGCACTTTCGAAGGCCATATCAGAAACTGAAACGGCGACAAAAGCATTGGGCTTGGCACAGGCCGAAGTCAACCGTGTCGCTACACAAGCTGAAATGTTGAGTGAACAATTGAGCAATGCTCAAGAAGCCGCTGAAAGCGCCCGTCTTGCTCTGGGTGAATCACAGCTAGATGGTGAACAACTCGGCGCTGATGCACCGGACCAAGATCGTAGAGCACTCGGTGACCAATTGCTTACAACACAGCGTTCTGAGGCCAAACTCGTTGAAGAATCTCAAGCGGTTGAAACTCGACTGCGTGAAACTGAACGAAAACTCAATACTGCGAAAAACGAACTTGAGAATAAGAGCGGGGCCAAAGGTATGGCTGGCGGTGCTGCTGCGATTATCGCAGCACGCGACCGTGGAGAATTGTCGGGGATTATCGGGACAGTTGCAGAATTGTGTCAACCTCGAGACCCTTCCCATATCGATGCACTTGCAACTGCGATTGGCGGAGGAATGGCATCGGTTGTTGTCGATAACGATGAGGTCGCTGCCAAAGCCATCCAATGGTTGGCCCAGAACAAAGCAGGTCGTGCAACCTTCTTGCCATTGAACAAACTCACACAATCACGTGCAGCCGGAAAGGCGTTGATGGTCTCCAAGAAACCAGGTGTCATCGGTTTTGCCAATGAATTGTTGGATTTCGACCCGCGAATAGATATCGCTATTCGATTCGTACTTCGAAACACGCTTATTGTTGACAATATGTCGACAGCCCGAATGAACATGGGCGGTGTGCGTTTGGTTACGCTCCGAGGTGACGTTACCGAAGCAGGAGGTGCCATGGTTGGCGGTTCAAAGCGAAAGATGACCGTTTCTTTTGGCGGCAACATACAGGGCGCCAGCGAAGTCGAAGCCCTCTCTTCTGACGTTGAACGATTCCGTTTAATGGCTGATACAGTTAACGGAGCATTGGCTGATGCCCGTCGTTTACAGACTGAGTTACGAGTTAAAATCAATGCCCTTTCCGACGGCGACCATGCTGTACGATTCCAAGAATGGAGAGCGGAACACAAGCAAACTCAAACCAATCACAATAATGCACTTGGCGAAGTTGCAAAACATGAAAAACGCCTCGTCGAACTCAAATTAGAAGGGTCGAACAAAATTCGTGGGCACGATCAAGCACAGCAACATCTCGCCGAAGCAAACCAAACGCGTTCAGATGCACAATCTGCATTAGAAGACGCAAGCCCAGAGTATCTCAAAGACCGCTTACACGCTGCAGAAGTCAAGCGTGTTGAGGCGGAAAGTCTCAAAGTTCAAGCGGAGATTTCACTCAATGGCGACTCGAGCCATCAAATCCTTTTGCGCAGTCGAGTTGATGAACTCAGCCAACGAATTACATTACTGAATGGTAATGCAATTACCCGAAGCGAGCGCATCGATACACTCCAAGCCGGCGTTGCTACGGACTCTATAGAGCTAAAGGCCAAAGAAGATGAACGCTTCCAATTCCTTGAAGAAAACCAAGGTCTTGAAGAAGAACGATTGGAACTCATCGAAGAGCGAACGAGTTTACATGTCAATCTCCAACAAAAAGCTACAGATGCTCGTTCTCGACGAGTGATGGTTGAAGAGATGGGTCGTGCTCTTGGCTTGAAAGACGAATCAATCCGAGAAACTATGCAAGAAATGGCAGAAAGCAACATTGATGCTGCTGCGGAAGATGCAATTTTACCGAGTGTCGGCGATGCTGAACGCAACGAACGTACACTGCAACGCAAACTCGACTCTCATGGTCCAGTCAACATGCTTGCTATCGAACAATTCGATGCATGCGAGGCTCGCCTTTTGGAAATGAAAGGTGACTTCAAGACCCTTCAAGACCGGCGTAAGCACCTCATCGATGTCACTGAGAAACTTGAAAGTCAACGCAAAGAACGTTTGTTGAAGGTTTTGGTGAAGGTAAATGAGAACTTTAAGGCCGCTTACAAATCTCTCAGCGATGGTGGACGAGGCGAATTATTCCTTGAAAACAAGGATGAACCGTTCAAAGGTGGATTGGAATTATGGGCTCAACCCCGTGGCAAATCGGCAAAGGTCACTCGACATCAATTGTCAGGTGGTGAACAGTCGATGGCTGCTCTTGCACTCATCTTTGCGATTCAGGATTATGATCCAAGTCCATTCTATTACTTCGATGAAGTCGACCAAAATCTCGATGGATACAATGCAGAGCGAATCGCTTTGATGTGCAGAGAACGCAGCAAGCGTGCCCAATTCATCATGGTGACCTTGCGTAAGGTTTCACTTCGACTTGCCGACCATCATATTGGCATCACGCATGGTGGTGACGGTTGCAGTCGACGTATCGTTGACTTCGACCGAGAGAAGGCGATTGCACTGGGCGAACGAGCCCTGGCTGAGGCTGAAAAAGACAATGCTCAAAACCATTCTAGAATAGAGGAAGCCTCTGCAGCCTCACATGAAATGCCAGAAGTCCCTGAACCATTGGCGACACCAGGTAGTCTCGGTGGATTACTCAATCACATGCCTGTTCACGAAGAAATAGTTCAAGAAACTGTTCAAGAAGAGACAGAATCGAGTCTTGGACTGACTGCACTCTCAGAGCGAACTGCTGACATGACCGAAGATATCGAGGAATATGCTGAAGTTGCTCAAGCCATTCAAGCGGTTGAAGAGCAAGAGCAAGGACAAGAGCAAGAGCAAGAGACTGAAGAAACGATTGATGTCGAGGATGAAACTGTTTGAGGTGAGAACACTATGGCAGAGCAACAATCTGGTTTGGACAAATGGTTCCTTCGTCAGGATGTCATTGACCAATTGTTGGCATCGGGTGAAGATTCACAAGAAGCGGCCTTATTCGGTGATAAAATCATGGCGATTGCTGAAACGGAAGAGGCAGAATATCAAACGCTTATCGACCCATTCGACCGGTCGGTAGCACTCGTTCTTTCCTTGGTCCGAGAAGAAGGGCTCGATGCATGGAACATCGACCTCTCGAGTTTTCTCAAAGTTTTTACCGCTCGGATAAAATCTGAAGCAGGGTCACTGGATTTACCAGCATGTGGCCGCCTCATACGCCTTTCATGGGAAGTTTTACACCAACAAGCCGAGGATTTGTTTGAGCGAGTTCAATATTCTGAAGAAGAAGAAGATTGGGATGACGGACTTGGATTTGGTTGGGAGGCTGATTACAACGATGAAGATTTTTACTTCACCAATTCGATTCTTCAAGGGAGTGCTGATGAAATCCTCCCAGACCTTTTGGAAAACCGGGTACGTCGTGATGAAGGTCGCCCTGTGACCTTGGTTGAATTACTTTCAGCATTCAAGGATGCTTCAGATGACGCAGAAATGCTTCGGCTTCGAGAAGAAAATCGATTGGCGCACGAAGAGGAATTGAAAGAATACCTTGCGGATGTCGATGGACGAATGCACAATGAAGACCTCGAAGGTGATATCAAACGTTGTTGGCAAGCCCTTCGGACCTCATGCTTGGCTACTGGCCAAACCAAAGTTCCAGTTCTCAAAGTCATGCATGAACTCAAACCGATTCTCGAACAGGCATTTGGTAAAGTCCCTGATGGGTATGACGATGAAGCCAAGGTCGCCTCTTTTATTGCAGGTCTTTTCCTCACCCACCGTGGATTCGCCTCTATTACGCAGGACAGTGTCCCCGACGGTGAAATATTCTTAGAGGATTCTTGGCCACAAATGGAGACCTTTGAAGAAATTAATGATTTAATTGAAAGTCAACATGCAGAAGAGAATGAACGAATTCAAGAACAGGATTCAGGCTCAGTGCGTCATGCGAAACTCCGAGCTGAGAAAGCCCGTCTCGCTGAAGAAGATTCGATACGTAAACAAGAGCGTGTTCTAGCAAAGCAGCAAAAAGAACAAGCCGTTGTTGAAGTGCCAGAATCCAAAGACATTGAAGAACAGTCGTACGACAACCATGAATGGTTGGTTGAATGAGAGGGAGAAAAATGACAGAAGTACCGGTTGATACCCTGTTGGAAGCCACATTATTTGGGGCAGGTCGTTCAATGACCGTTTCAGAACTCTCAACAGCGTTAGGTTATGATGAAGACGAGATGTTGGATTCATTGTATTCACTTCGTTCAACACTCAAACGCCGGCGCGGTGGGGCTTTGCAGGTCGCAGAAGTTGGTGTCCGTTGGGCCATTGAAGTGAAACCCGACGTCGCCAGTTATCTGCCAAAAGGAACCAAAACTGAGATCCCACAAAAGTTGCTCAAAGCAGCAGCACTCATCGCTTACCACCAACCAATGCCCCAATCACGTTTGGTTGAACTGTTAGGGCAGAAAGCCTATGATTATGTCAGGGAGTTGGCCCAACTTGGCATGGTTGACCGTCGAAAAGATGGCAACACCCGCCGCCTTTCGACCACTCGAAGATTTTCAGAGATTTTTGGATGTCCTTACACAGACCGGAAGCGGGTCAAACAATGGTTCCGTGAACAAGTTAAGACCACTGGACTGTTCGATGGAATGGAAGATTCGGCTGTTCTCAAAGAAGAAACTGAGATCGATGGCTTGGTCCAATCAACCTTTCCACTTGGTGAAGAAGAGTAATTTTTCATTCATTACGAAGTTGTTGAAGCAATTCACGAACTAAAGTTTGAGTTTTGGGACCGGATACTTGTTGTAAACGGGCGGCAACAATTTCAATTTCCTTGCCCTCGGCACCTGCCGAAACCGCCATGTTGCGAGCATGTAACTTCATGTGACCCGCCTGAATTCCTTTCGTGGAAAGGGCTCGAAGGGCACCTAGATTTTGTGAGAGACCAGCTGCAACGATGATTCCCGCCAATTCCTGGGCCGATTCTACGCCAAGTATGGCAAGGTTCGCCTTAGCAACGGGATGGACCTTTGAGGCGCCTCCAACGATGCCAACTGCCATTGGGGTCTCTATCGAACCAAGCAGGTTGCCTTGAGCGTCCTTCTCCCATTTCGTCATTGGACCATAGGTTCCGTTGCTGTAAGCGGCCCAAGCATGGCAGCCTGCCTCAATTGCCCGCCAATCCTGTCCACAAGCGACAGCAACGCTGCTGATGGCGTTCATCACGCCTTTGTTGTGGGTGGCTGCACGGAACGGGTCCGCCATAGCAAAATGTTGAGCTTCAAGTATTCCTTCAATAACCGAAACTCCATTTTCATGTGTTCCATCCTCTGAAATTTCTTGTGGTGTGAATACAGCATTTACTCGTGACAATCGGTGCTCTGCGAGGTTGGAAAGGATACGCAGTTGGACTCTTCCTCCGGTGATTTCTTCGATGCGAGGTGCAATTAATTCAGCCATAGTGTTGACCGTATTCGCACCCATGGCATCACGGCAATCAACTACAATATGGGCGATAAGCATTGGTCCACTCAAGGAATCGAGCAAACGAGTTTCAACACGCTTGCACCCACCTCCGAGGCGAACAATGGTCGAAGGTAGGCTGTTGCACAGTTGAATTAACTCTTCAGAGGATGAAAGTATGTCCTGCTCGGCCTTTTTCCAATCAGTACATTCCAATATTTGCAGTTGAGCAATCATCATTGGGGCATCTGAATTGGTATGAAATCCACCATTTTTCAGGCAACGCTTCGCCATATTTGATGCTGCAGCAACCACACTTGATTCCTCAAGGCAGAAGGGAATGAGGTAGTGCTTGCCATCGATGACAAAATTCGTCGCTACGCCTACTGGGAGCGACATCGTTCCAATGACGTTCTCGATCATTCGGTCAGCGGCCTCTTCACTGAGTTCCCCACAGGCTCCGAGTGCAGCGACTTGATGCTCATTTAGGTTTGCCATTCCAGCAACGATTCGGCGTCGTTCTGCGACGCTATGGCGGAAAAAACCACTCAAACGACTGTTTTCCACCGGCATGAGTTCACGTCCAGTTGAAGCCACGCACCTGTACCCCATCAAGCAATCGGCATTACATGGTAGAAAGAACAGATTATTGTTTTTCAGAAGAAGTGAACTCAACAGGCTTTATTAACGGTTTTAACGCTTTGATTAACGCGTTAAATATGCGTTAGCAATCTGTTAATCGGCCCTTTCAAACAAGTGCGGCTATGAGGTTAACATGTTCTAACGCCTTTCTGTATCCCTGTTTTGTAGTGAAAGATGAAATACCCAAAGAGATATGCTTGCCTCATGCGAATCGTCGGGAAAGAAATGGACTTACCCTCACTTGATGCGAACCCTTTCTCCACTTTACCCCTGGAATCGAGTGATTCAAACCTCTTAGTTGGGCGCCAGCACATGCTTACAGTGCTTTCCCAGTACATTCAATTTCGATCTCCTCGGCGTATTTTACTGGTTGGTGAACATGGTTCAGGGAGAACCTCACTGCTCCGCTGCGCATCGAAAATCGCTCCAATATCGGTTCATATCGACCATATCCCTCCGGCAGATGCGGGATTGAATTTATTGAAAGATATCTATTCCCGCTTTGTCAATTCCAATATACCGGAAAGTCGTAACGAGTTAACAAAGAAAATTCTCGAAGCATCACAGAACTACGCCAAAGCCTTGCCCTTGATTGTCATCGATGCTTCGACGGTTGACATATCCGCCCTCAACGTCGCACTGCGAGATACATTGCCGACACTTGAACGCATTCAGGCAGTCATTGTTATCGTGCTTGAAACCAAAGATAAGGCAATGTTACATGATTCGATACTGCAAAAATTGGACCAAATGCAGCCTTTGGCAAATTTGACGCTCGACGAAATACAACTTTTGGTTGAACGACGTATACAACTGTCGACCAATCAACCGTTTAGTTTTGCAAAAGAAGACGCTCAACACCTTTTGGAGCAAACTTCAGGTTTGCCATCTGAGGTTCTCCGAGTTATGCGTGATGCCATCGACAGTGCGAAAATGTCCCAATACACTTATGTCGAGCCATATTATGAGTCTGCAGCACCAGTTTCAGAACCTTCTTTCAATCCCTCTTTGTTTGAAACTCCTCCAATTTCTCCTTTTGAATCGGTGCTTTCAGAGCCTGAAGTGGCTCAAGAAACAGTACCGGCAGAGGAACTCGACAAAGATTCAGTGGCATTGCAAATCGAACAAGATGCCAAAATCATGGAAAGTATCGATGACATGAACCTTTTCGATCTCAATCTTAATCAACTCAATGAAGACCAATATAACCAAGAAGAATTGAAAATATTGGAAACGGTTGAAGGCCTCAAAGAGGGCTACGCTGCTTCTCCTGCAAATGCCAAGCCCGAGGTCTTCGAGCGTCCTCCACTCGACGAACTCACTCCCAAGGGCATGACCGGCTTATTCACCCGCAGCCGCGCATATCTCGACGGAGAACATGAAGTTCCACCTCAAGGTCGACTGATTGAAGAAAATGGCGGCGTTGAACTTTGGGAAGACCCATCTTTACAGCAATTCGATGCAATCGAAGAAGAAATAAGTGAAGAGGACTCTGCTTTCATGCTGCATAATGAAGTTGGCTTCATGAAAGACGAGATAGAATTTGAACACGACGTGAACAACCCTCATTTTGAATCTGAAACGTCCGAAATCGAACTGGATTTGGAGTCTGCACCCGTTCCAAACGGACTGTTGAGTGAATTGGCGGAAATGGTTCCAGTGATGAAAGCACTCCAACTTGCATTTATGGCGCCAGATGAGAATGGAACGAACTTTCAACGAAGAAAGTTGGTTGAAGCGCTTGAAGCATTGCAACGCAAACCAAGCGGTCAAAAGCAAGATTATACCCTCAATGCTACTGTTCTCTCAGCATTGACCGAACATGAAATCGCGGTTATTTCCATTGCTCATTACCGGCGATACTCTCCTTCAGACGAGGAATTGCTTGAACAATTGAACATTAAGCGTGCTCGTCTCTCTCAAATCAGTAACCGATTGTTGAAAGCAGGTGTTTTGAGCGTCCGCACCCTTGGTCGCAATCGCTACTATGAACTTACACAAGCCGCTCGTGCCCAATTGATTGCTTGGAACGTCATCGGAGGTGAGAACTGATGTCTTGGTCGATTACATGGTCGTGGCAGGCTCCACAGCGTATTGCAGCCCTCGCACCCGTTGAAGGTGGCATGGTTGTCAGCAGTGGCCTTGATTTATTCATGATTGAAGCGGATGGAACCGTTCGCTGGAAGGTAGAATTGCCTTTCAAAGCGCATTGTGCACAAGCCAATAATGGTATTTTGGGCATCCTCGCTGCTCATGGTTTCTATGTTCTTTCAACTTCAGATGGTTCAATGTTACATGAAGGCCGTTCAACACCGGGTGGCTTTACAGAGATTCTAGCACGCCCAGGAGGCGGTTGGATACTTTCTGGCCGTGAAGGGAACCTTCACTTGTTTACACACGAAGGAACAGGCCTTCGTCGCCTCGACAGCGGAAAAGTTCGGCGTTTACTTGGTTGGCTTGACCGAGAACACATGATGTGGCAAGATTCTGAGGGTAAGCTTTGGTGCGCCCGTCTTGCTCAAAGTGACCAAAAGCGAATCTTAGAAGACCGAGTTTGGAGTTGGGTGACTCCCTTGATGAGCGGTCGAATACTCATGCAGTCGAACGATGGCGGTGTTTGGGAAGGCGTTCCACACCCTTTCGGATGGGACTCGTTAGAGCGAATTGAATACGAATCGTTAGAACCGATGGAAGGCGTGCGAAGTGCAGATGGCTGGTGGGTCTTGGGCATCGAAGGACACCTTCACCATCTATCCGCCCATGCTGAAAACGAATCCGAGGCTCTTTTGGGAGAATCAATGGATCTTGGCGACATGCTGATTGGATTGACGCCTGATACCATGGCGACCGCTACCCGTGAAGGTTTGATACGCTGTTGGTCGGCACCTCATTTGGCTCAAGCCGAACGCCAAGGGCGCTATCAAGCGGTTGCACAGGCCGCCTTAGCAAAGAATTGGGAGGAGCGGAAGGCCTTATTCGTCCGAGCACAAACAGCTGAGGATGAAGGTCGACTCTCTCGTGCAGTTGAACTCTATGGAGCCCTTGGTCGTACTGAGGACGTACGTCGTCTGCTCAAGCGTCAAAAGGAGGGTGGCGAATGAGTGAAGAATTGGAGCACATTACTCGGGAAAGGGTCGAAAAATACCTTGACATCACCCGTCGAGCTCGAGAAAAGGCAACATCACTGTGCCAAGAAGGAAGCGACCAGGCTGGACATTTGACCACCATGATGCGAATGGCAGATGATTATGCCTCTGATGCGGCTCATTTTCTCTCGATTGGAGACCATGTGCGAGCATTTGGTGCCATCAATTACGCCCATGCTTGGATAGATGCCGGTGTTAAGATAGGTCTTCTCGATGGACATGGCGATGATGTTCTCTTCACCCTTCCCTGAGCCAAGAACCCTCTCCGGGACTGCTCTATAGAGAATCAACCAATTGTAATCGCTGGTTGTTACTGACTTCGAGAATCGGCAATCCCTGTTCATATAATCGACGTTTTAATTCAATATCAACGGTGAGTACTGGAATTGTATGTGCTACAGCAAGGTCGAATAATTGGTCATCTGGGTGAGCCGAATCAAGCGTAAGGGCTTCGATGGGTTGCGATTTTTGTTCAAGCAATGTAAGTAAGAGGCTCTTGTTTCTTGGTCGTCCATTGTTCAAGAGTTCGACTTCTTGACGAACGCTGTCCAACAACAACATCTGGGCTGGTCCAACGACGCGTAGTAACTCAGTATCGATGTTCATCCCAGAATCAATGATTGCAACCCATCCACAGGCGTCAATCAGTATCTGTTGCACTTCACATCACCTTCAGTGGCTTGATGTTCACAGAATTGTTCCGTAGCCAATCAGGCGCCATCGGGAGCCGACTCGACGAGAGAGTGAGACTCGCTGTCCAACATCAGCACAGATTGGGAGCCGCAATTCAAGAGTAGCCTTACCCTTTTCAGAGTTCTTTGTCACACCGACGGAAGTTGCAGTTGCAACATTGATCATCAACATCTCATTGTTTCGCAATGGATAAATCTTTTCTGGGGCCTCACCTTCACCAGCAACCATTGTCTCCATCAATTTGACATCGACGGACACCTTATGTCGTACTTCTGGTAAATCGCCCTTTCGAGCAACGACTTGGCCAGACAGATTGTCTGCAGTTGTAATGGAAGGGTCAAGCAGTGTCGCCATGCCACACAATCCACCTGAATGCATTGATTCGAGGTTTAAGCCGCCTCCTTTCATGCTGCTTACAGTTGCTTCAATGGGTTCCCATGATACTTTGGAACCGTTTTCGATTTTTCTTCCTGGGCCAATGATGATTTCATCACCAATGTCAAAATTTCCTTCGATGATACTACCACCAATGACGCCGCCACGCAACTTTGATGGTCGAGTTCCGGGGCGATTGATGTCGAATGAACGAGCGACGTGCATGATTGAACGCTTATCCTTTGAGCGGTCTGGCGTCGGAATTGTCTTTTCAATCGCATCGATGAGAATATCCAAATTGACATCGTGATGGGCTGAAACTGGAATGACAGGTGCTTTTTCTGCGATGGTTCCTTCGATGAAGGCCTTGATTTCTTGATAGGACTCAATTGCTCGTTCTTTGCTGACTAAATCAATTTTGTTTTGAACGATCACGATGTTCTCAATGCCGGCGATTTCCAATGCCATGAGGTGTTCTCGAGTTTGTGGTTGTGGGCAGATCTCATTTGCGGCAACCATGAGCATGGCTCCATCCATAATCGAAGCACCGGTAATCATGATGGCCATCAGTGTCTCGTGACCTGGGGCATCGACAAAGGAAATGACTCTCTCTAATTCCTTTGGTTCGTCGTCCTTGCCATCTGGATGACGTCCAGTAGCGTAGTATTGACCATCCTTTGTCTTGTAAAATGCAGTGTCGGCGTATCCAAGTTTGATTGAGATACCACGCTTTCTTTCTTCCGAGTGTGTATCGGTCCAAACTCCAGAAAGAGCTTGTGTTAAGGTTGTTTTACCGTGGTCGACGTGGCCGACCAATCCGATATTGATTTCAGGCTGTGATGGAAGCTTTCGTGCCATGCTTCCTCACTCTCTCCTTTTACGAAAACCCTCTCGGGATTCACTCCGACGCTTCCTCGCTTCCTACTGCGAGGAGGTCACCAAGAGACTTCTTTCCGGTCTCGATGACTTTGAGGTTGATTTGACGTGTGTCTTGGTTAATGGTGTTACCACGGAAGAAACGACGCATTCGTAGACCGTCTGGCTTGTAACGGAAACGCTTCTTTTCTCCACCCTTGCTCTTGAACACAAGGCTGTGTCCTTTGAATCCAGTTGAACGTGTTACAAGGATTGCTTGTCGGCGACCGCCTTCAAGATCTCTGCGAAGAGGTGTTCCTGTTTTGTCTGAACCACCGGTGATTTGGAGTTTGAATCCGGAAAGAGTTTGTTCACCTTCTCCGACAAAGATTCCATCGACGGTATCGCCGATTTTCTTGCCCAACAATTGAGCATGATTGTTTCCACTAATTTTGAGTGAATAGGACTTACCGCCGTTCTTCGGGTCGGTATCATTCACTACAGCGACAAATTCTCCTTGTAGTCCAACAGCCATAATATCACTTCTTAACGACCTCCCGACAATCGACCTGTATTTAGCCCCACCGTTTGTTTACCAACGGGTAATCAATCAGCGAAACTTCTTTTTCAGCAACATTTCAAGACGACTTGCAAGATCCTTTGGAAGATAATGTGGCATGCTAAGGTGTGTTGTTCGACCTCGTCCATCTGTAATTGTTGCTACACGGGAGGAGATGATTTGACGTTCTTCAAATTTCTTGAGATATTTCCAAATCGTGGTATGGCTCTTCATTTTCTGCTCATATTCTTCACATACTACAGCATAAAGTTGCTCCACATCTCCAGTGGTCATCGACTCTTCTTTGGTGAGTCGTCGACACAAAGAGAGCAACACCAACATGGCGTTTGGGTTGAGGTCGTCGATGTGTTCGAGGTTACTTCCCTGCGAAGTAGGAGTATTTCCCAGCGGGAGGTGAATATCTTCCACCGTGAGCCGGCGTTCACTGTGGTCATCCTGTCGGAATTCACATCGTTCAACCGCCGCATTGAGTAATTCAATCACCCTTCGTGCATCCCCAGTTGGAGCGGCTTTTTCCGCAATGAGCCGGATGATTTCAGGCGTCCATGTTCCAGGGACTAAACCATCGACTGCCCGTTGGGTTGCAATAGCCTCCAGTCCCTCGATACTGTAGGGTTGAATACGAAGATGATTGGTATTGCCCATCCGGGAGATCACTGCAGTTTCCAGAACATCAAGAATTTGTTCTTGACTGATGAGAATGAGAGAGAGTGTTCCCCTGCCGCTTTGGTCTTCATCGATACGCAGCAATTGATAGAGTAAGTCATCACCTGAACGACGGAGTATGTAGTCAACTTCATCAAGAACGATGATGAGATGTGAAGTCTCTGTTCGGAGGATTCGCCGTAGACTCATCAACAGTTCACCCATTGAAAGGCCACGGTCCGGATGCCCCGGTGCAAGTTCGTGCAGTACTCGTTGAACAACCCGCATACTGGTTGAGGCATTACGGCAATTGACATGGACAGTGCGGATGTTCCGCTTGTTGGCCAAATGACGTTGAATGTCACGGCAGAATGTCCGAGCAAGCACCGTTTTACCACTTCCTACAGGGCCAGTGATGACGACTCGTCCTGAACCCTCTGGTAAGTGAAGCGTCGTGAATTTAGATGCCAATTCATTTTGAACTTCATCACGCCCAACAAGTTCCTTTGGGATATAATCAAAATTAAACACTTCAGGGTTTGCCAGAACCCAGCCAGCGCCAATGCGGTCGAGATAGTTACTCATAACATCGAAAGGCTTACGCCAACCGTTATTGAACATACGGTTTCAATGAGGTGGAAAGAGCACCAATTAGGATGAAACAGAGTTGGACTCAGGGGATTTCATCAAATTGATAACCAGTTTCCCATTTCTTTTCACCAAGAGCGACTTCAAGTTCAAATGGTGTGATAAGTGGTTTTTGATAACGCACCGCATCATCGATAGCGATACGTGGACATGCAGTATTGACAAAGGCATCAACTGGATAGAAATCAATCAATTCCGGTCCGATGTGTTCCAACGCCAGCAAGTAGCCTTTCTTTCCATGCTTTTCGAGAATTCTCTTCATTCGAAGGGCGAGAGTGCGGCGCATCTGGCCTGGCTTCTCACCGATGAGTATGCCAAAACTTTGAGCCTCACCACATGCCATAATCAAGCCGAAGCGCTGTCGTAGAATACGTTCAATATGTTTCAAGGACATTTCTCTCGCTTCACCCGAATAAGGGTCAAGAATAGCCAGTGGCTTTCCAGTATGGAGGACTAAGCCGATGGGGTGGAAATCACCTGAGCCAAGGAACAGATAGTGGCCAATGGAATCATCATCGCCGGAATAATTGCAACCCAATACTTGGCCTGGGAACGAAAGACGAGCCCCACCAATTGGTATTTCTACTTCGTATCCCGCTTTTTCCAAACGGTCATGGTACTCTGGGAGTAGGTGCAAGTGTTGAATCGAGCCAACCAAGCCGAGTTTCGTACCCGTAAGTGGAGCAAGTCGACCAACAGCATCCATGAAGCGGTCTTGTGCTTCTTCTTCTGAAAGATCTTCTGGAGCCGGTTGGTTTTCCATTCGTTGACGAGCCATAGTCCGATGAGCCTCTAAGAATGGAATGATTGGCTCCAGTTCAGGTTCGCCATCATAGGTGACATCAATGAATTGTGTCGGCATTCCTGAATCGATGTTCATCTGTGAATGTCCCATGTGTGCAACCAATTCGACACCCATCATTCCCATTTTATCGTGAACTAAATCACATGCTCCGTAACATGGGTCCGCTGCCAAGATAACTTTCGCACTTGTTTCAGTTTCAATTGTGTCCATCATTTCGAGGGCTTGCATTTTCAATCCTTCAGGGATTTGAAGGGCTACCAAGCGGTTATCATTTGATTGAATACGTTCAATCAATTCGGTGAGTTGAAAGTCATGACGATCTAAATCCATGGTTGTCCCCGAGCCAAGGGGCACGCTTCTCCCTCATCAATTCACCCTTTACGGCAATTACTCTTCATCGAGCAAAATGATTTGGGCGCCGTCCATTTCCAAACGAACTAATGATTCGATAATGACTTCAGGAAATTCGGCCTGTAGTTTGACCAAGCCGGGGCCCTTCTCGACCACTGCGATGATATGTGTGACTTCAGCACCGGTTCGTCGAACGCCTTCAAGCACTGCTTTGAGCGTGCCTCCAGTTGAAAGTACATCGTCGATAATCACGACTTTTTCTCCAGGTTTGAAATCGTTCAGAAACATCTCACCTTTTGAATAGCCTGTTTCTTGCCCAATGGCGATTTCTCCCTCAAGGCCATACGAGCGCTTTCGTGCGATAATCAGTGGGATTCCAGTTCGGAGGCTCAATGGCGCAGTAAGCGGTAGGCCCATCGCTTCAATTCCCAAGATAAGGTCAACATCATCCCATTGAATGGCAGCTTCACATAAATCGGTAACCGCTTTCAGGACCAACGGGTCAAGGCGAGGTACCCCATCGGTGATGGGGTGAATAAAATAAGGATAATCACCTTTCCAAATTACCGGTGCATTACGAAGGCTTTCTCGGAGTCGGTATAGAGCATCCGTCATAGCAAAGGGGCTAGAGTGACGGAGTATGACCTTTACTCAAAGTTCAGCAAGGAATTCAACATACTCATCAGGGTCGAGTAAATTCTCGAGGTCCATTTCATGAGGTTCGATGATGATAATCCATCCATGGTCATATGCGGAATCGTTGACCAAGTCTGGGTTGATTTCAACTTCACCGTTCACTTCAGCGATGAGTCCAGAATATTGTGAAGGGAAGGCTACCTTTTCTTCGGCAGTCCAGATCGAGAACATATCTCGCCCTTCATCGATTTCATATTCTGCTTGTGGAAGGATAACGCGCAATACTTCGCCGATTTCAACAGCAAGGTATTCGCTGACTCCAATCATCAAGCGATCATCTTTCTCTTGGTACCACAAGTGGTCACGAGAATATTTTCTGTTATGAGCTACGCTGAATTCTACAACTTCGTCGTCCATGGTTTGACTCCCCTACTCCGCCCCAAACATCATAATATATCAATCTGAGGCATATTCTGCCTCCAACTAAAAACGACAAACGGGTTAAGTGAGTCGGCGTTTTAGCATCCCTTGGTCGCCTATGGATTACGCCGAAACCGATGAACAACAAATGATTCGTGAACTTGTTCGAGATTTCGCAGAAAGCGTATTGACCCCTACAATTGAGCATCGGGACGAACATCAAATTGCCCCCGCCGCTGAATGGCAAGAGTTCCTCGAGTACGGACTCCAAAGCGTAACAATTCCTGAACAATACGGTGGTTCTCCCGTCGATGATATTTCTGAATCGATCATCGTTGAAGAACTCGCACGCGTCGACCCTTCGTTTGCAGTCATGTATTGTGTGCATGTTGGTCTCTGTGCGAAAACGATTGCATTACATGGAAATAATTCTCAAAAAGAACAGTATTTACCTCGTCTTGCTGCAGGTGATGTCGGCGCATATTCATTGTCGGAAGCAGGTGCTGGAACCGATGCAGCAGCCATGACTTGTAAGGCGAAATTGTCTGAAGACGGTAAACATTATCTCCTCAATGGTGAGAAAATGTGGGTGACCAACGGTGTTCAAGCCAAAATCGTTGTCTTGTTTGCTAAAGATGTTGATCATCCCGACTACGGTGTAAAGAAACACGGCGGATCGACAGCATTCATTGTCGAATCTTCCTTTGAAGGATTCTCAGCCGGTAAGAAAGAAAACAAACTCGGCATTCGTTCTTCAGATACCTGTACCCTCATTCTCAAAGATTGTAAGGTTCCTGTAGAAAATGTTCTCAAAGGCGTCGGCAAAGGCTTCCCAATTGCAATGAATGCGCTTGATAACAGCCGAATTGGAATCGCAGCACAGGCTTTAGGTATCGCACAAGGTGCATACGAAGCAGCACTCAAATACGCTCATGAGCGTGAAGCCTTTGGAAAACCAATCGCCCATCATCAAATGATTATGGCCTACCTTGCTGACATGGCAACGCGTATTGATGCATCCCGTCTCCTCGTTTACCGCGCCTCATGGGTCAAACAACAGCATTACGAGCACAATGGCCCTCGCCATTCGAAAGAGGCCAGTATGGCAAAACTGTTTGCAGGGGATACCGCCATGTGGGTTTCAGAACGGGCCATCCAAGTATTGGGTGGATATGGATACACCAAAGAATTCCCAGTTGAACGCTTCTTCCGAGATGCAAAGATCACTCAAATCTATGAAGGGACTCAAGAAGTTCAACGGATTGTGATTGCCCGTTCCCTCAAGTGATTCATTCCATCACAGGGTTTAGGCCTTCGAGAGTAGCTTGCCTTGAACCGCTGGACCATTTGGCAATCTTTCCTTGGCAAGTGATGAGGATTCCTTGTTTGAAAGATTCAATCAATTCATTTTCCGATACTGGGAACATGATTCCAGCGGAGAAAAACCCTCCATCAATTTTCCCTTGAATGGTACATCCACCACGGTATTGACCTGAACCCAAGAGTGTCCGACTTACTTCTTCGACTGTGATGACGCATGTCTGCTCTAAGGATTGCTTTATGACGTCTGCCGATTCACTCGAGAGGCGAGTCTTTTCAAGTTGCTCAATTATTAATTCAGTTGAATTTTTGGGTGTAGCTGATTCCTCTTGAACACCATTCTGATTGAACATAGAGTTACTCTGTGAAGGTGTATTCGCATCATCAGTCGGTCGTTTGATTTCCGCATCCTGAGCCGTTTTTTCAGCCGCTTGTTGAGCCTGTTGTTGTGCCAGTTGTTCCGTTTCAGATAAGCGTAGGGCCACTTTTTCAGCCTCTTCTGTTTCCGCTTTTTTCTCGGCAGTCTTTTTTCTCGCTTTGGCTTCCGCTACCGCTATTTTTTGTTCAGATTCGTCGATGACTCGGACAGGTTTTTTCTCGCCATTGTTTTCGACAAGCAAGTTTTGTTTCAAGTCCGAAGAATCGTTAGTAGTAGGGTTCTTGTTCACTTCAAGACCAATTGATTCCAAGAACCCCCACCATTCCGGTACAGATAATTGCCCGTCTCCATTAGCGTCCATGGCTTTGAGCACATGATTGACCGCCCATTTCGGTGGTTCGGTATTGGACAGTTTCCGAATTAAGTTCGTGGCTTCTTCACTCGTAATAAAACCGTCTGCATTCGAATCGAGCATTTGAGTTAATTGAGTAGAGGAATATCCCGATTCTTTGAGCCAAACTCCAAATCGTTCAGTCATTTGTGCGGCAATAGGGTCATTTTCGATTCGAGAACTTGCTTTCGCTTGAACCACCTTGACTTGGTCACGAATTTTGTCTTTTACGACTTCTGGAGCTCTTGAACCAACTTTCTCTTTAACCGAAGCCGCCCAATTTTGAACTGATTTTTGTTCGGATAGGATATCGATGATCGTTTCTCGGGGCAAATGGTCAGGAGGTGCTTCACCGGTAAACTGAAGTGCAACAGCAGCCAATTCTTGATTATCTAATACGGCAAGGTTGATACCTTTCGCCATGAGTTTTTCTTCAATTTTCTTGAAGGCTATGTCACGAACACCGTTGCCTTGCATGTACTGAGCACCACGGCCCTACACATCAACTTGATGCCAGTATCTCAATCAGGATATTGCAATTTCGGCCAATCTAAATGATTTTCTTCCGTCCAATGAAGTGAGCAAAGTACCGCTTCAACTTCGGCAGAATCCATCAAATCTCTTTCGATTTGCAGCCGATGAAGCCATGCTTTCAATCGACCGAGTGCTTTCCCTTTTGCAATGCCAGTGCGTTCCATAAGCCAGTGGCCATCAATCAGTGAATCATGGCCCATTTTCAATGGAGTTAAGACTTCGAGTGCTTCGAGTAAGCCGTACACTGTGTCAGCATCTTCATTTCCACTTCCCCCAGATGGCGAAATGCCATGGCTGCGAAGAACCACTTCAAGTTTCAAATGTTGTTCAGCATGGTGTTCAAGGACTGCTCGAAAGACTCTCATGTTTGCGAGAGACTCTTCTGGTAGTGTTCCAAAACGACTGTGGAGGTCAAGAATATATGTTCGCTCCTTTTTGGAGAGTTTAAGCTCAATGAGCGCCTCATCAACCTCTATAGAAAAGCATTCTGCAAGGATAAGTGCGAATCGAGTGAGGCCATCGAAATCATAGACAAAGGGATGTTCAAGTGCTGCCAAACGAAGGTGTTGTGCGGCCCATTCACCAGGTAAGAAACAATCCAGTATGCCGTCACTGGCCATTTTTTCGACGACCGCTGCTACATTTTTGCCATTGAGAATCTTGAGCCATTCCATCCAAATACGTTCGTGGGTGACTACCTTGAGCATGTGTGAATTTTTCCGCAATGCCTCACTTAAGTCGAAATCAAACTGCCAAACTCCTGCCTTACCTCGGTCGAGGAAGCGATATGCACGAAGAATTCGCAATCCATCTTCGGAGATTCGTCGGTAGGCTTGACCAACAGCGCGAAGCATACCTCTTTCCATATCTCGGAGTCCATGGTGCGGGTCGTGCATCACTTTACGAGCAATATCGATAGCCATTGCATTGATGGTAAAATCACGCCGTTCAAGATCCTCGGAAAGAGAAATACCCCAACTGACTTGTTCAGGTCGTCGTCCATCTTCATAGTTGCTTTCAGTACGAAGCGTCGTTGCTTCATAGAATACTCCGTCACCACGAAGGCTAATCGTTCCGTAATCAATGCCAGTGGGTATTGAATCAGGGAATATCTCCATCATGCGTTTCGGTTCAAGAGATACTGCAAAATCAATGTCATGGACATCAATTCCAAGGCAGACATCGCGGACTGCACCACCAACAATCCAAATCCCACCGCCATGCTGGGCGACGGTCGAAGCAATATTGAGAATACGAGGAGGTAACTTTTCGAGCCAAGCAACGACGTTTGCGGGGCATTCAAGAGCAGGTACATCTGCTTCAAGAGCAGGCTTCGGCCAACCTTCATTCGACATATGTATCCTCCTTTACACCGAATGGGGGCGCAAGACAGACAAAGCATTATCGCAGAATGACTGTTGGAATGACTCAATGTGGGATGAAGAAGATGTTCGCCTCGTGCCGTATGAATGGCTCAAGCCACATGAAGAAATCAAGCCTCGAAATCGCGATAAATTACTTGAAATGACAAAACGGTGGGGTGGATTTACCAAACCACTCATCGTTGATAAGCGAACAGGGGCCATTTTAGATGGTCACCATCGTTATTCGATTGCTGGTGAACTGAACTTAGCACGTGTTCCAGCTATTTGTGTCGATTATCTTACCGATGAGCGTATTGATGTCGATGTTTGGCCAGCAGCAGAACTTGAATCGATTACGAAACAACAAGTCATTGACATGTGTCTTTCAGACGAAGTATTTCCACCTAAAACTAGCCGACATACCATTGCTGACCATTTGCCACCAATTCATGTATCATTGGAAGTGCTTGAACAGCACGCACCGACTCAATTAGATTGACGTGTGGCGATGTAGGCTCGCCAGCGAGCGTTTCCTTTCCCGTCTAATTTCACACCATGCTGTGGTGAAGGTACCGGAGAAATGGTGTGTTGGTGAATGATTCCTTCATGAGACACCATCAGTATCACTTCCGTTCCAGCTTTACCTTTGAGCGAGGTCTTGAGTGCTTTGGTGGAGGAGGTTCGTAGCCCGTCAACTGCAATAATTTCATCACTCGGCATAATACAATGGCGAATTGGTGAGTTTTTGAGGTGTGAAGTTACAGTTACCTTTCCATCTTTTCCGGAGAGATTCACCCCCAACCAGCCATGCGTTTCTTCACCGTCTTTGTGTGCGTTTTCTGGTTCGAGTTCCAATCCGAAAAAGGCCATAGTTTTCTTCATATCTGGTGATTTTCGTTCATGCATCAAATCATCGAGCAATGAACCTAATTGGCGGCCACCTTTCATCGAAGTCAATGCTCTACGGATGTCTTTGTAGGTGACACCTAATCGTTCAACTCCATCGTATTCTATTGCATGCTTCCGACATAATTCAGCCATCAAATCACAAACACCAACATCGCCTTTTGAGCGTCGGCGTAATTCTGTATCCAATTGCATAATTGCCAATTCACCCTCGAGATAATATGAAATTTGAGTTTCTCGGGAAAAGGCATGACCTCGGTACAAGTGGATCCAAGCATCGTGGCTTGATTCAGCCAGCGATTCACTTTCCATTCCATGTCGGGCAGTATGGCGCTTCATTTTACGCATGAAATCCTTGCGCCAGTCTTCTTCGGACCATGCGCCAGAGCGAACACACAACATATCGCCCATCCAAGAGGTAGCACCTTCAAACCACCACAGTAAATCAGAATGTGCTTCTCGTTGTAAATCATAATCAAGGAAATTACGAGGTCGCAAGCGTTTGACATTCCATTGGTGAAGGTATTCATGGCTAAACAGGCTCACTAAATCTCTGTACTCATCTTCATGGCCAGGCATAAGACATTGGCGTGGTAGCATTGAAGTTTGTGAATTAAGGTGCTCAAGTCCGCCTCTCATGTTCTCAGTCAATTGGATTACTGTAACGTAATTGTCCCAAGGAGGTATTCCGAATAAGGCGTGATGTTCTTTGACCACTCGGTCCATATCGAGTTTGAATCGTTCCAACATTCCAGCATCGACTGAGTGGCCACCACTGTCCCATAATTTGAGGTGATGTGTACGTCCTTCGACGACCCACGAATCCATAACGTTCGGGTTGCATTCGATGATGGCGTCGATAAATTCATCACGCTGAGGTGAGGTAAAGCAATGGGTTGTACCTTGATTTGGTGTTAACTCACCTTTACCAGTTCGGCTTCCAGTATCGGTGTATTGTGTAGCAGGCATCCATCCTTTCGGCGCATGTAATTCGACAATGTGTTCCATGTTCATTCGAGTCGAATCGATTCCTTCAGTCGGCATGAACCAGGTAAACGGTGGCATCATGTGCAGATGGGTGGTATCCAAATGATTACCTCGAACCGAAAGGTCGGTAGCAAGAAGTCGATAGGTCACCATCACGCTGTTGGTGTCTGGTGTCAATTTGATACGCATGGCATCGACATCTTTTCGATGCGTAGACAGAACGTTCCCGGATTGGTCAGTCGCGGCAAATTCGGTCATGTGCTGAATAGGTTCACGCAGAAAATAGGACCCAGGCACCCATCGAGGGAAATGGACGGTGAGGTTTGAGGCGGTAAAAGGACCATTGATTTCGATGCCAACGCACAAACGTCGAGATTCACCTTCTGTCGCGTCGATAAGGAAGCGGATGCCTGAGGATGGGCGGCTCATAGACCAAGTTCAGTAGAGGCGGTAGAAAGGTTCTCTGCTGAAATGCGGAGCAACTCATCACCACATTGGATAAGAAATCGGCGGTTTTCTTCCGCGATTTCCGGTTCTCCACAGCGCCCAATAAGACGTTCAAGTAAGCGAGCACGTTCAATGACATCAACGGAATCATTCCGAATGATGCTCCAACGCAAAGCGTCGATCTTTTTACTCTTTTTACCTTGCATCCAACGGCCTGCAACTGTAAACAATTCATACTCAAGCAGCAGTTGAATGGGGGTATCCTCCAAGGAATCACATTGTAAACGGAGTTCTTTGACCAACGATTTCATCGTTTGACCATCGGCATGTTGGGCGATTTCAACCAATACATTTCCTGCGTTGTGAACGGCTGATGAAAGCAGAGGGATGGGTTTGAGGCCACGTTTGAGAACCTCTTTCATACTGTCCTCAGACAACGTTTCACCGTTATCAACTATGGCTTGTAACGCTGCTTCACAAACGCCGTTATTGTCATCGTTAAGAGCAGTAGTACGGTGCTTTGCATTTGCACCTTGGCTGAGAACCGCCAGTCGCCGGAGTGCACTGTCGTCATGGGTTTGAAATTGCTCTGCATAAAGTGCAGCATCTTTGCCTTTGAGCAATGCCGCCGCCGCTTTTCGTGTACACGTCAAATCTTCGTCTTCAATCAACAGCAGTGCGATTTCTGTGGTATCTTCGGAGAAGTCATCGAGCAGATTTGCTGCACAACGGCGCGCATCAAGCCAGGAATGAGTCGCTAAAGTCCGCAAAGTGTCGACACCTTGTTTCGGTGCCCATTTGCGATGAGCTTCAAGTGCTTTTGAGCGAAACCAAGCATCCTTGTCGTTGAGCAGAGGGACGAATCCATCGAGGGCCCGAGGAATGTCGGTATCGAATAAGACACGGATAGCGCGCCTGCGCTGACGCACATCCTTGTGCTTCAAGCGAGCGATTTCGCTGTCCAGTCCACCACGCGCCATGATACACCGAACAGACGGTGCCTCATAGGGGTGTGCCTCACTCTTCTTCAGAGGAAGAAATTTCAACAACCGGCTTTGGTTCCAAGTTCACTTCCATGTTGTGTTGCTCCACCATGTCGTATTCGAGAATATTCTCTCGCTTTGAGCGAATCCGTTCAAGCCTCAAACCTTGGTGTGCTCCAATCAAACGCATTTTCAGTGCCTGTTCATATCGGTCGCTGATTTCTTGTAATTCGGTTTCTGATTCAGCCATATGAATCAATTCTTCGAAATCTTCGGTTCTACGGTTTCGAGAAAGGAAGGTGAATGCGAGGTAAAGTGCACTCGGTCCACCGATTCCAATGGTGACTAAATCCCATTCTTGGAGATTGATATCGATGACTGGAATATCGACGCCTGCAAATGGTTTTGAAGCAGAACTGAACGAATCGGTACCAGCATCTTCTTCGACTTTATCTGATACGCCGTCGTTGTCATCGTCTTGGTCAGCATTATCACCGGTACCGTCTTCATCGTTATCCCACCATTCATTTGCATCATCAGGGAACGCATCTTCACATCGTTCGAATGTTCCAATTGTTTGACAGAGCAAGGAACTCTTCACAATCTGAATCTGATTCGCATCGGTGTAGACCGGATTGCTTGGGTCGACTCGACCATCATTGTCTCGATCGTTGAGCGAACAATCACCATTGACTGCATTGTATGTATTTGGGCCGAGGTCGACAAAGCGGCAATTGTCGCCTCTTCCGTCTTGGTCATCATCAATCCATTGGGTCTTCTCGTTTGGAAATTGGTCATCATCATCGTCATAGCCGTCGTTGTCAGTATCGAGGGTACAATCTTTCAACTCACCATTTTCTACATCATAGCATTTGTCAGCATCATTATCGCCGAGGCCATCACCATCGTAATCTTCCCATTCGTTCGCATCATTGATGAAGGCATCTGGATTCTTACCCCATGTATTGTCACCATGACCGTCCATGTCGGTATCGTTCCATTGCGTTGGGTCACGTGGGAACATGTCGGGATTGTTACCGCTCATGTTTTCTCCGTATCCGTCGTAATCAGAATCTCGCCATTGGGTAGGGTCATATTCGAACTCATCGGCATTATCGCCAATTCCATCTAAGTCACTGTCAATCGTTTCAGAAGCATCGTTCGGGAACATATCAGCATTGTCGCCCATTCCATCACGGTCACTGTCGAGGTGTTCAGAAGCATCGTTCGGGAAAGCGTCTGCATCGCGTCCCTCTTGGTCATCTCCGTAGCCATCGCCATCAGTATCTTCTGATTGGGTGCGGTCAAATGGAAACTCATCACTGTAATCTCCGATTTCATCACCGTCTGTATCCTCATATTCAGTTTCATCTTCAGGGAAGGCGTCATCTTCTTCTCCAACTTCATCACCGTCTTCATCGCTGCATTGCGATGAATCGTTCGGGAAAGCATCCCCAGATTCAATTCTCAATCCAGTTTCATCATCAAGAATCCATGTGTAGTCGTCTCCACAGCCATCGCCATCAAGGTCTTCGTGTTGAGTCGCATCATACGGCAGACTGTCAGCCTGTCCAAATGGATAAGCCAACCATGTCGAAGAGGCATCACTGTAACCGTCCCCATCTGAGTCAATACATCCATTTCGGTCCATGGTGCTGTTTCCGCTTTCATAGACACAAGCATCAGGATTGTAGGCCCAGATTCCGCTGTTATCTCCATAGCCGTCATCATCAGAATCTTGCCACTGGGTAAATTCATCTGGGAATATATCCGGTTCAGAACCGTTCAAATTATCTCCATAACCATCACCATCAAAATCCATCCATTGTGTCGATTCATCAGGGAAGTCATCATTGTTCATAGATTCATTTTCTGCATGGTCAAGGTAGCCATCACCGTCCCAATCTTCGATGTTCGTAGTTGCGAAATATGGTTCAGGGTCTTCGGCGTTACTGATTCCATCATTATCATCGTCAACACAAGCAAGTCGGTCAACCCAACTTGTTCCATATTGGTTTGGACAAGGGTCGGACTGGTCATCATAACCGTCGTTGTCACGGTCTTCGCAACCGTAGAAGGATTCATTGGCACCATCTTGGCCAGCACGGAGGGTGGATTTTCCTGATTGGTTTGGACATTGATCTGGTGTATTTCCATTCATTTCGTCGCCATACCCATCACCGTCCATGTCGCGCCATTGCGTGTCATCATCTTCGAAATCATCATGCTCATCAGCCCAGTCATCACCATCAGAATCAAGGCATCCGTAGAATGGCATTGAGCTGTTTCCTGCAGTAAAGCGGCATTGGTCAGCGTCAATGCCGTTCATGTTATCGCCGTAACCATCGCCATCGGTATCTTGCCATTGTGATTGTTCATTCGGGAAAGCATCCGGTTCATTTCCGCTCAGATTGTCTCCATACCCGTCGTTATCAGAATCGTTCCATTGAGTTGAATCCTCAGGGAATCGGTCGACGTTCAGGGATTGATTGAACGAATGGTCAGTAACTCCATCACCATCCCAATCGATCGTCGAAGTGGTCGGGTTTTGCGGAAGTGGGTCATTCATATCGCTCACGCCATCTTGGTCAGCGTCAGGACAAGCCAATTGGTCAACCCAACTGTTTCCGTAGGAGAACGGGCATGGGTCACTGTAATCTTCGTAACCATCACCATCTTCATCGGGACATCCGTATTCGGTCATGTTGCTCCATTGGCCGTTTGAATTGTTGAAATTGGCACTTAATGTTGAAGTACCAGCCTCATACTGACATGAATCTGGATTTGTTCCTGTTTCATTGTCGCCGTAACCATCGCCGTCTTCATCCGACCATTGGGTAATGTCGGAAATGAAAGCATCAGCACCATCATAGATGCTCCAATCGCCATCAGGGTTTGAGACTCCATCGCCATCAGAGTCGGCACAACCGAGGCGGTCAAGTGTTGAATTTCCATTTGAATAGACACATTCATCGGCATCGTTTCCATATTCATCGTCACCGTAGCCATCGCCATCGTAGTCTTCGTGTTGTGTCCAGTCGTTCGGGAATGCATCAGGAGTGGTGCCGTTTGGATTGTCACCATACATATCCATGTCAGTGTCGTTCCATTGAGTGGAATCGTCAGGGAACATGTCGGTATTATCACTCTCATTCAATGCATTATCGAGATAGGAATCATTATCCCAATCTTCGATGTCATCCGTCGCTAAGTTTGGATATGGGTCCTCGGAGTCGCTGATACCATCTTGGTCGGTATCGGCACAACCAAATTGATCGACCCAACTGTTTCCGTAGGTGAAGGGGCAAGGGTCAGAGAAGTCATCGTAACCGTCTCTGTCGCTGTCAGGGCAACCATAGAATGTTGCATTTTCATCCATGCCACTGGTGAAGTTGTAATAGATGGTCATGGTTGAAGTTCCCGCGGTACCTCCGCAATAATCGGGGGTAGTTCCTGATTGATTGTTTCCATAGCCATCGCCATCTGAGTCTTGCCATTGGGTTGCATCGTTTTCGAAGGCATCGTCGCGGTCAGCGTGAGAATCACCATCCGAATCAGGGCATCCTTTGGAAAAGCCCATGGTGACGTTTCCAGCAACATACGGGCAACGATCTTCGTAATTGTCACCATAGCCGTCATCGTCGGTATCTTCCCATTCAGCGTCATCATACGGGAACACGTCAGGGTTGTTTCCCGATGCGTTATCTCCGTAGCCATCATCATCCGAGTCTTCGAATTGAGTCGAATCGTAAGGGAACCTATCGTCATAGTTGTCACCGTAACCATCGCCATCCGAGTCATCCCATTCGTAGCTGTTATTTACGAACATGTCTGGATTATTGCCCGTGGCATTGTCACCGTAGCCGTCATCATCATTATCTTCAAATTGAGTGGCATCGTAAGGGAACATGTCTGCATCGTTTCCGTATTCATTGTCTCCATAACCATCACCATCGGAGTCTTCTTGTTGTGTCCAGTCGTTCGGGAATGCATCAGGATTGTTTCCTGAGGCGTTATCGCCGTAGCCATCATCATCAGTATCGTTCCATTGGCTCGAATCGTAAGGGAATCTATCGGCTTCGTTGTCACCGTAGCCATCATCGTCGGAATCTTCCCATTCATCGCCATTGTTCGGGAATGCATCGGGGTCGTTGCCTGCGGCGTTATCGCCGTAACCGTCATAATCAGTATCGTTCCATTGGGTTGAATCATAAGGGAAATGGTCGCTGTTATCGCCGTAACCATCATCATCGGAATCCTCAGCTTCATTTGAATCGTTATCGTCCACGTCATTGAGATAACTATAGCCATCATCATCATTGTCAACACAACCGAAGACATCGATGAAACTGGTTCCATAGGTCGAAGTGCAGGCGTCGGGGAAGTTACCTCTATCGTTATCACCGAATCCGTCATCGTCAGCATCTGACCATTGGGTTGATGCGCCAGGGAAATCATCGCCAGCATTACTCCATCCGTCACCATCAGAATCGAAACATCCGTTTTTGTCTTCATCGC
>Ga0308019_10000288_pt1 | contig 31473 bp, 32 predicted proteins | sample Neamet284_FD_203135 | JGI IMG/M metagenome (GOLD analysis project Ga0308019, IMG submission 203135) | Marine microbial communities from water near the shore, Antarctic Ocean - #284 | ecosystem: Environmental > Aquatic > Marine > Unclassified | place: Southern Ocean | collected 2014-10-01
CGAGCAGAATGGGGCTGACTCTTTATTAGTAAATTATGAAGCTGGTGTTATGAAATTTCTCACCAGCGGCGGAGAAAAGATGCGTATCGACGCCAGCGGCAAAGTCGGTATTGGCACAGCGGCTCCAGCACGTCCCTTAGTCGTCGCAATGGGCGCAGCCATGAAGTTATCAACTGCATATGGTGCCCTTTTTAATGATACGGCGAACGACGGGGGCGTCATAATAGGCAGTGATTTTGCGATTGGAAGTATACAAGCAACCAATGCCGCAGGGACATCAGCGAAGAATTTGATGCTTCAGAAAGAGGGAGGCTATGTTGGTATTGGTACAGCGGCTCCGGGTCAGCCCTTAGAAGTCAATACCGCCAATGGTGCTCTGGGTATACGAATTAATAGATATAGTAGCGGCGTCTATTACAGTGATATTGCCCACGCTGGATCGCCAGAACGCTTGGCATTTAAGGTGGGCACTGGGAGTGCAATTGCTGAGAGAGCGGCTATTCTTGGCAGCGGCTACGTCGGTATAGGGACGACGGCTCCTGCGCAGATGCTTCATGTAGCGGGGGCTATACAGGTAGGCGGCGTCGGCGGCGCCACAACACATTCTGATATATACATGACAGACACAGACGAAACTACCAGAAGAATACACTGTAATTCCAATAATGTAGGGTTCTTAAATTCATCTAGCGGTTGGTCGGCATATAGTACTAATGCTGGTTTGTGGGCCTGTGCTGCTGGTTTATCCGTTACTGGAGACACTACAATGTCTGGATCTATAATTGTAGGTAGCGGTGTTTCTTCTGATATATTTATGGTAGACGCCGATCATGGGAACAGGAGAATCCACTGTAACGATAATATTGGATTTTTAGCTGCATCTAACGCTTGGGGTGCATATTGTACTGATGCTGGTTTGTGGCATTGCGCTCTTGGTTTATCCGTTGCTGGCTCCACTAACTTATCGACGACGGCCTTTTCCGGAAGAGGAACTTTTTCTTCATCCCAAAGTGTAGGTACACTACGAACTACAACTGGAAGTCTTGGTGGTATAGAGCTTTTTGGTGGCGGCGGCGGAAATGCTGCATTTATGACTTTTCATAGACCTGGAGCTTATGCTTCTTATTTTGGTATTGACACAGACAATTACTTCGCGGTAGGTGGTTGGAGTGCTGGTGCCGGTTTAGCTAATTTTAAATGTAACGTTATGTCTAAGGCTTCTGGCTCTTTTCGTATTGATCACCCATTGCCTGCATTAAATGAAACTCACGACCTTTTTCATTCTTTTATAGAAGGTCCACAAGCTGATAATTTATATCGTGGTAAAGCAACTCTTGTAGATGGAACATTAGCTGTAAATATTGATGAAAGTGCTGGAATGACAGAAGGTACTTTTGTATTGCTTAATAGAGAAGTACAATGTTTTACAAGCAACGAGTCTGATTGGGATGCGGTGCGTGGTTCTGTTAATGGAAATATTCTTACTATTGAATGCCAAAACCAAAATTCAACAGCAATTATTTCTTGGTTAGTTATTGGGGAACGTAAAGATAAGCATATGTACGATACAGATTGGACAGATGAAAACGGTAAAGTAATTGTTGAGTCTTTGAAAACAGCAATGGCAGTAGAAAATGACCCCAGCCTGGCCGATTAATCAACAATAGAATAGCAACATTAGAAGCGTAATAAATAATATTAACTAACAATAATAGTTTAGATAAGGTTAATAAAATAAAATGAGTAGAACGAAGCTAACACAGAACTCAATTGCTACTGGAGCACTCAACGCTAATACGATGTTAGCTGCTGACGTAGTTGGTCCTCATGCTATTGCGAATACTTCTACTTACTCAGTTGGTGAGTTGCTTGTTGGTGGAACAATTCTACTTGATAACACTGGTAATATTCAAATTAATAATGGAGGTACAATAGGTAGTACTGGTGACGCAGATGCAATTACTATTGCTACTGGTGGTGTTGTCACTATGAATCAGATACCAGTTTTAAGTGCTGGACTAAATGTGTCTGGTGGAACGATTGCTGGTACGTTAGCTACTGCGGCGCAACCAGCGATTACTTCTTTAGGAACTCTAACGGCTCTTACTGTTGATAACTTAAATATTAACACAAATACTATTAGTGCTACATCAGGCGCACTGAATATTACACCAGCAGGTGGAAGTGCGATTGTATTAGATGGAACAGTCAATGTAGATGCTGGTGTAATCACTGGTGCAACATCTGTTACATCAACAGCATTTGTTGGTGCATTGACTGGCAACGTCACTGGTAACGCTAGTGGTACTGCTGCTACAGTAACAACTGCTGCACAACCTAATATTACTTCACTGGGTACTATTGCAGCATTTCGTTCTACTGGCATTGATGATAATGCTGATGCTCTAGCTATGACCATCGACAGCAGCGAGAACGTCGGCGTCGGAACTACTACAATGAATGGTAAGTTTAATTCCGTTCCAAAATCAACTTTTAATGCACATGGCACAACTTGGGCAGAAGCAGCTTTAAGCACAGCAGGTTCTTTTGGCGGTGGGCTATCTATGATAGATGGTTCTGCTGGATATATATTAAGTGTTCAAGATTCTGGTGCTACATTTACAATCAGACAAGGTACTGTTGGGTCTAATCCAGCAGAACGTATTCGCATTAATAGTGCGGGCAACGTCGGCATCGGAACTTCTTCGCCATTAGCAAGGCTTCACGTTAATAATACCGCAAGTGCTTTATATATTGGGTATGGAGGAAATCAAGACAATTACTTCCAAACTAACGGATCAAACATATTTACGACTTACAATAACGCCTCTGAATGGATGAGAATTACTAGTGCTGGCAAAGTCGGTATTGGAACGACGGCCCCGTCAGCTCCTTTATCGGTGAAGGGTGGGGCAACCGCCGCAACGACTCTTGCCGAGGCGTATTCGCTGGCGGCTATTAACATCCAACCCAAAAGCAGTTCCGGGTATTCACTCTCTATCGGCTCTGGGCCGTCTGATTTTCCATATATACAGATGAGCGCCGGCGGTTCCTCTGCACACGCTATGTCAATTCAACCCTATGGTGGCAACGTCGGTATTGGCACGACGGCTCCCGCAGTTTTGCTCCAAGTAGGCCCTATTAATTCTACTGAAACTATCAAAGTAGTGTCCGCTAGTGGTGGAGCTAGTACCATTATGCGATCAACTTCGGGAACTCTCTCAACATTTGGTTCAACAAATAATGTTCCTGTAAATTTCTTAGCTGCTAACCAAGAATACATGCGAATTTTGACCGACGGCAAAGTCGGTATTGGTACATCGGCTCCTAATTATCTATTCAATGCTGGCCCGACAAGCTCAGTTGCTTCGCTTGCTGGTGTTGGTATAACGCTATTTGCTGCTGGCTCACTTACATCAAGTATTGGTGGCGTTATAAATTTCAGACCTGCTCTTGGACTGACTGCTAGTGAAATTCATAACTTGTCAATATATGCATATGACCATTCTGGCGACACCAATGCTGATGGTTTAAGCATCAACGGCTATGATGGGGTTTCGTTTTGCACTGGGGCTAATTCTCGGCAAGAACGTATGCGTATCACGGCGGCGGGTCTCGTAGGTATTGGTATTGCTGCGCCGATAGGAATACTGAATGTTAAAGGTACTGGTGGCGATGCAATGCCAGCTACCTCTGGGTCTACTCAATCAGCAGGGCTTATCACACGCTTGCAACAGGGCGGTGGAATTGGTTCTGTTATGGATATTGGAGGTAATGGCGGAAGTGGTTCGTGGATACAAGTAACTGAATCTGGAAACTTGGCTACGAATTATAAACTCCTCTTAAATCCAAACGGCGGCTACGTCGGTATTGGAACTACTGCGCCAGCGAACATATTGCATATTTCCAACCCGGTAAACCAAAATGATACCTACGGTAATATGCAGATTCATTATACAGGAACGAACGGGGTTTTTAATTCTGGACTTACCGTTAAAAATCACCACGGCACCAGTCAATTTATGCAATGGGCAAGCTATGGTTTACGAATTGGCAGTCGAATTGTAACGAACAGCGGTGCGGGCGATATTGTTTTTACCTCTGGCAATGATAGCGAAAAGATGCGGATCACTAGCGTAGGTAAACTATTAATCGGAACAACAAGTGTGTATTCTGCACCAAAAGTAGGAATAGGATATGCTGGCGGTACTGATAATGGCATAGTGCTATTCTCCTCAACTAGCTCCTCAGCATCGTGTATAAGTTTCTTTGTCAGCAATACAACCCATGTTGGTAACATTACAACTAATGGTTCTTCATCTACTTCCTATAATACAAGCTCGGATTATAGATTAAAAGAAAATGTAGAATATGATTGGGATGCAACAACCCGATTAAAACAGCTTAAACCCGCTCGTTTCAATTTCTTAGCTGATCCTGACAATACAGTTGATGGTTTCATGGCGCATGAGGCGCAAGAAGTAGTGCCTGAATCTGTTACAGGTTTTAAGGATGAAGTAGATGATGAAGGTAAACCTGTAATGCAGGGAATAGATCAGGCCAAACTCGTCCCACTTTTGGTTAAAACAATCTTAGAATTAGAAGCAAGAATCACAGCACTAGAAGGATAAATAAAACGGCATAATATGACTGTTTTAGGAAAGATGGGTAATTAGTTTTAATCTCTCTTATTATAAATAGATACAAATACGAAGGAGAGGTTAATGGCTAATCCCACAACTCGCACAGAATTAAAGAATTATTGTCTTAGACGTTTGGGATATCCTGTGTTGGATATCAATGTCGATGAAGATCAATTGCAAGATCGTATAGATGATGCTCTAGAGTATTATAGGGACTATCATTATGATGGTACTGAAAAAGTGTATTTAAAGCATATAATTACAGCAGCTAATATAACAAACGAATACATAGCGATCCCTGCAACGGTAACGGGTATTATAGGTGTGTTTGATATAGGTGATGCTGTTAATTCAGGTAATATGTTTAACGCACGATACCAAATGCATCTTTCTGATTTGTTTGATTTTCAAAGCACTACACTAGCACCATATGTATCTGCTATGACGCATATTGCAGCCGCAGAAGAATTGTTAGTAGGAAAACAGCCTATACGTTTCAATAGACATACCGATAAATTATATATTGATATGGACTGGGCAGGTGTAACTGCTGGAAATTATATTATTGTAGAATGTTATAAATATCTTGATCCATCAACATACGCTTCTGTATGGGGTGATCAATGGTTAAGGAAATACACAACTGCACTAATCAAACGTCAGTGGGGAGAAAACTTAAAGAAATTTGAAGGTATGCAATTACCAGGTGGCGTAACCTTTAATGGACAGACAATATGGCAAGAAGCTGTTGATGAAATCCGAGAAATGGAAGAACAAGCTATGTCTGGATTTGGTGTTCCTCCAATGGATATGGTAGGCTAAAATGCCAACAACTAATGTATTTTTTAATAATTTTAATGCTACCGGTGAACAGAATCTAGTACACGATCTTATCATCGAAAGCATTAAAATATATGGACATGAAGTCTATTATATGCCTCGGTCTATAGTAGCGCAAAGCAATGTCTTCGGCGAAGATTTATTGTCTAAATTTGAAGATGCACATCCAATTGAAATGTACATTAAGAATGTGGAAGGATTTGAAGGAGAGGGCGATTTCCTTAGTAAATTCAATTTAGAAATCCGAGATTCGATTACATTTACTGTATCACAAAGACGTTGGCAAGAAGAAATTGATGCTGAAGATACACATTTAGACTCAGATGGTAATCGTATATCTAGACCAGCAGAAGGTGATCTATTGTATTTCCCTCTCAATGGTAAAATGTTTGAAGTTAAATTTGTAGAGCATGAAGCAGTGTTCTATCAGATGGGTTCTCTTCAGACGTATGATTTACGTTGTGAACTATTTGATTACAGCCATGAATCTATTGATACTGGTATAGGTGTAATTGATGCTATCGAAGATGATTTATCAAGTAACGCCCTTAACTTCCAGATATTAGATGAAGCTGGTAATATATTCATTCTAGAAGATGGTAGTTCACTTGTGCAAGAAGGATATCGTTTGGAAAATACAGATAATACAGCAAACAATGAATTCTTTGGTGCGTCTACGAACATTGATTTTATGGATTTCAGTGAAGGCAATCCTTTCTCAGAAGGGAATAACTAATAATGTTTGGACATCAATTCTACCATCAAGCACTTAGAAAATATATTATCATGTTCGGTAATATGTTCAATGATATCTATATTAGTCGAAAGAATAATGCAGGCACAACTATACAAACACTAAGGGTTCCTATTGCTTATGGACCTAGAGAAAAATGGCTCGCAAGATTAAATGCTGATCCAAATCTTAATCGTACTACATCTACACAATTACCAAGACTTTCTTTTGAAATAACTAATATGACATATGCCGCTGATAGGTCTGTTAATAAGCTTCAAAGAAACGTAGCGATAAGTAATGGTTCTGATACATTGCGGTCGCAGTTTACTCCTGTACCATATGATTTGACAGTATCTTTATATGGTATGTTTGCAGGCAACGAAGATGCTATCCAAGTAGTAGAACAGATATTACCTTTCTTTCGACCAGAATGGACAAACTCAGTAAAGCTTGTTCCAGAGATGGGTGAATATTATGATATACCTACAGTATTAAATGATATGAATATAGAAGACTCATATGAAGCTGATTTTCAAACGCGCAGAGCTATTATATACACTTGGAACTTTACTGTCAAGGCATTATTGTTTGGTCCTGTAACTAAAAAGGGTGTTATTCGCCGCACTCTTATCGATTTTACTATACCATCAGCAAACAATTCTACAGGAGATCAAATCAAATTTGCATCTCAATTAGAGGGGCCACAGTCTCGCGTTACTATTACACCTGGCTTATTTGCTAATGGTTCACCCACTGCTAATTCGTCTGCCAGTGTAGCTATAACGAGCATCAGTGCGAATGACACTTATGGTGTAGCAATAGACCACGAAACATTTTTTGACGGATTAAACAGGCACCACCACGATAAGTGAGTATTATGAAAAATAATATAACTGATGGACTTAATGACATTTTAAATATAGATCAAGAATTAGTAGAAGTAATTGAACCAAAAATAGAGTCACAAATTCCTAGTGACATAGGTGAAGATTATGATTTTGCTAGAAAAAATCTATACGATGTTATTGGTAAGGGTAATGAAGCTTTAGATTATCTATTGGAACTTGCGAAAGCGAGTGAACATCCTAGAGCATTTGAGGTTGTTGGTCAGCTAACAAAGACACTTATTGATGCTAACACTAATTTACTAGATATACAGAAGAAGGTGAAAGAACTAACAAAAACAGACTCACCACAAAATGTTACTAATGCATTATTTGTGGGATCAACATCCGATCTACAAAAGTTAATAAAGGCTAAAGATGAGTGAAACATATTTAGGTAATCCAAATTTAAAACGGTCGAATGTACCAATTCAATTTACAGACGAAAATATCAAAGAATATATTAAATGTTCTAAAGATGCCATATATTTCATAAAAAAATATGTACAAATTGTTAATATAGATAAAGGTCTTGTACCTTTTGATTTGTATGATTTTCAAAGTGATATGGTAGAAACATTTGATACTAATCGTTTTGTGATATGTAAACTTCCTAGACAATCTGGTAAGTCTACTACGGTAACGGCTTATATGTTGTGGTTAATATTATTTCAAGATAATCAGAATATAGCAATACTTGCGAATAAGGGCGCATTAGCTCGCGATCTATTAAGTAAAATACAACTTGCATATGAGCATTTACCCAACTGGCTTCAACAGGGTATTATGGTATGGAATAAGGGTAATATAGAATTAGAAAATGGATCGAAAATTGTTGCCGCTGCTACATCATCCAGTGCTATTCGTGGTGGATCATATAATCTAATCTTCCTAGATGAGTTTGCGTTTGTTGGTAATAATATGGCAGATGAATTCTTCAGTTCAGTCTATCCTACAATATCTTCTGGTTTAACTTCAAAGATATTCATCGTATCTACTCCAAATGGTATGAATCACTTTTATAAGCTGTGGGCAGACGCAGAAGAAGGTAATAATAAATATGCGACGATAGAAGTGCATTGGGATCAAGTACCAAATCGTGATGAGAAATGGAAAGAAGAAACTATTGCCAATACAAGTGATGCACAATTTCGACAAGAATTTGAATGTGAGTTTTTAGGATCATCTAATACTCTTATTCATCCTACAAAACTAAAGACTTTTGCTTTTAGAAAACCAACAGAAATATGGAATGAAATTGAAATATTTCAAGCCCCTATAGTAAATCATGAATATGTAATCAGTGTTGATACTGCTAGAGGTTTAGGATTAGATTATTCAGCATTTCTTGTGTTTGATATAACAGAGATGCCGTATAAATTAGTAGCGAAATATAGAAATCAATCTATATCACCGCTATTATATCCTAGTGTTGTATATGCCGCTGGTATGAAATATAACTGTGCGTTTCTTATGGTAGAGATTAATGATATCGGTGGCCAAGTTGCTGATATTTTACATAATGATCTTGAATACGAAAATTTACTTATTACGACAGTAAGAGGTAGAGGTGGTCAACAGATAGGAGGAGGATTTACTAAATCAATACAATTAGGCGTAAGAACGACTAAGACTGTTAAAAGTATTGGTTGTTCCAATTTAAAAGATTTGCTTGAGAACGATAAACTTATAGTTGAAGATTTTGATTTGATAGCTGAATTGTCTTCATTTATAAGTAGAAAAAGTTCATATGCGGCCGAAGAAGGATCACATGACGATCTTGTTATGTGTGCGGTTTTATTTGGATGGCTTACAAGACAGGAATATTTCAAAGACTTAACAGACATAGATATAAGAACAAAAATCTATGATGATAAAATAAAATTGTTAGAAGATGAAGCTTTAAATTTTGTACTAGTAGATGATGGTCAACCAGATCCCAATGTGATTGATTATGAAAATTTTGATGATGGTAATACTTACCCATATGATGCTAATAGATTGAATAGAACAACGTTCTAAAATGCGTTATTTTATAAATATTGACATGAATAAAAAAGAATAACAACATAGAAAACTTGTCTATATAAAAGGAGAACTCTCATGGCATTTCAAGTATCGCCTGGTGTTAATGTAAGTGAAATTGATCTTACTACAGTAGTTCCTGCCGTATCTAGTACGGAAGGTGCTATTGCCGCGCATCTTAAATGGGGGCCCGTAGAAGAATTAGTTTTGGTTGATAGCGAGGATCGACTCGTTAATGTATTTAACAAACCAAATGCGAATACCGCAGTTGACTTTTTCACGGCCGCTAATTTTCTAACTTACGCCTCTGCGCTCTGGGTATCAAGGGCAGTAGATTCTACTGCTAAAAATGCTGCTTCGGGTGCTGCCGGTGGAACATTAATTAAAAACAAAACGAAGTATGATGAAGAATTTAGTACTTCAGCTACTAAATCAGACTGGTATGCAAAGTATGCTGGCGATTTAGGCAACTCCCTTAAAATTTCAACTTGCTCTAATGCAAATGCATGGTTAGAAACGTTTAGTACTAATAGCACAAGCACGGCAGATCGTTTAGTAGCTGCTAATGTTGCATTCACGTTTACTGCTGGATCTAAGACTATAGCCATTGGTTATGGTGGTAATACTGCACATGTTGGTGCAACTGTTACAAATAACTTTGTTGCAGGAGATATTCTTCTTAGTTCTAACAATATCGTTCTTGGTAAAGTTGAGTCGATTACATCTAATACAGCCATTGAAATGGTAGGAACATATTCTGCATTCGCTGATGGCGGGGCTTCTAATCTGAAGATTGGTGGACTCACTTCTACTGTTGCTCAATCGGCTGCGAAGATTAAACGTCGTTGGGAATATTACAATGAGTTCGACACTGTTCCTTCAACAACCACTTATGCTAATACTGTTAATTCGCAAAATGACGCAATTCATGTCGTTGTTGCTGATGAAGATGGTACGGTTTCAGGAACTAAGGGCACAGTCCTAGAACGTTATAATAATTTATCTCTTGCTTCTGATGCTAAAACTGAACAGGGCGCTGGTAACTATTATAAAGATGTTATCAATCAGCAGTCGCAATGGGTATATTGGGGCAAGCATCAGGTTAATCACACTAACGCAGGTACTCGTGCAGATGCTACGAATACTGGTGCTGCTGGCTCTGGTACAAACTTCATTTCAAAAAATACGCCTACTGCTAACAGCATGGTAAACGGCACTGATGGCCCATCTGCTGGCAATGACGATTATATCCGCGCTGCGAATAAATTTAAATCCGCTGAAGAAGTTGATATCTCTTTCATCTTAGGATCAGATCATGCTACAGCCTGTATTCAGCATTATGTAAATAATATTGCTGAAGATCGTAAAGATTGTATTGTAATGATTTCACCCACACGAGCTAACGTTGTTAACAACAATGCTTATGAGGGTAAAGAAACTACTGATGTTGTTGCTCAACGAAGCACGTATAACATCGATTCGTCTTATGCTGTTATGGACAGTGGCTGGAAGTATATGTACGATAAGTATAATGATCTTTATCGCTACGTACCTCTTAACGGTGATATGGCAGGGCTTTGTGTTCAGACTGATGTCAGTCGCGACCCTTGGTGGTCACCGGGCGGCTTCAATCGTGGTCAAGTCAAGAATGTTATCAAACTTGCTTATAACCCAGCTAAGGCTGATCGTGATTTGCTTTATAAAGATAATATTAATCCTGTTGTTACGTTCCCCGGACAAGGTACTATTCTGTTCGGTGATAAAACGATGCAATCTAAGCCAAGTGCATTTGATCGAATTAATGTCCGTCGATTGTTCATTGTTCTTGAGAAGGCAATCTCTACCGCTGCTAAGTATACTCTCTTTGAATTCAATGATGAGTTTACTCGCTCTCAGTTTAAGAACTTAGTCGAGCCGTTCTTGAGGGATGTCCAAGGTCGTAGGGGTATCACAGACTTTAGGGTCGTATGTGATAATACCAACAATACAGGCGAAGTGATTGATAGGAACGAATTTGTAGGCGACATTTATATCAAGCCTGCACGTTCTATTAACTTCATCCAGCTTAATTTTGTCGCTGTACGAACTGGTGTAGAATTCTCCGAGGTTGTTGGAAAATTCTAATAAATAGTTTAAAAGAACAGGAGAAAAACGATGGCTTTTAATGTAAATCAGTTCGCAGGGGCATTGAAGGGTGGGGGCGCAAGAAACTCCCTCTTTCAAGTGTTGATTACTAACCCTGTGAATTCAGTCGGTGATATTAATATCCCATTCATGTGTAAGGCAGCGCAAATTCCCGCTGCTACTGTAAGTGCAATTGAACTCGACTACTTTGGTCGTAAGATTAAAATTGCAGGCAACAGGACTTATGCAGAATGGGCGCCTACTATCATCAATGACGAATCTTTTGATATAAGGAATGCGCTAGAAGAATGGAACGCTTCGATTAATACGTTTGAAGGTAATCTTCGAGGTAATGGTTCATCTTCACCGAGTGCATATAAATCATCTGCACAAATTCAACAGTTCAATCAATTGGGCGATGTTATTCGTGAATATACTTTTGTAGGTCTCTTTCCTTCAGAAGTTGGTACAATTGATTTGGCTTGGGATGCAGATACAATTGAAGAATTTCCAGTTACTTTCCAGTATGACTATTGGACAATCTCTGGTGGTTCTACAGGTAATGCTGGTGGGTAAGTGATGTTGTAGGAGCGTCATAAATAACTATAACGCTCTTTGCATAAAGGATATAACATGGCATTGGAACTTTTCGGATTTCGTATAGGCAAGGCGGAGGAACATAAAGATAGCGTAATATCTTTTGCTCCGCCTGAGGCTGATGATGGATCAGTAACTGTTGCAGAAGGTGGTGTCTTTGGCACTACTGTTGATTTAGAAGGTACTGCTAAGAGTGAAGCAGGCCTTGTCACAAAATATCGCGAAATGGTATTGCAACCAGAATGTGAAAAAGCTATTGATGACATTGTTAATGAAGCAATTGTCGGAGATACTCGCGAACAATCAGTACAAATTGTATTAGATGACACTGAATTACCTGATAATATTAAAGATATGGTCAATGAAGAGTTTGATTCTGTACTCTCTTTATTGAAATTTAATACAAAATCATATAACATATTTAAAGATTGGTATGTAGATGGTCGTTTATATTACCATATAATGATCGATATAAAGAATCCAAGGGCTGGTATAAAAGAATTAAGATATATTGATCCAAGAAAAATTAAAAAGGTACGTTCAGAAAAACAAGATTCTAGCAACCCAAACAGAATTAATCAATCTACTTTAAATAAAAAGTATGATGAATATTTCATATACCAGCCTACAGGTATAGGTTCAAATACTGAAGGTATTAAAATATCACCAGATTCTATTGCTTATTGTCATTCTGGGGTCTTAGATCAACGAAATTATATGGTTCTATCGTATATACATAAAGCGATTAAACCTCTTAACCAGTTGCGTATGTTAGAAGATGCGACGGTTATTTATAGGTTAGCAAGGGCTCCAGAGCGTCGAATTTTCTATATTGACGTAGGTAATTTACCAAAAGCCAAAGCAGAACAATATCTGCGTGATATGATGGCTAAGCATAAGAATAAACTTGTGTATGACGCCGAAACAGGCGCAGTGCGTGATGACCGTAAATTTTTAACAATGCTTGAAGATTATTGGTTACCTCGACGCGAAGGTGGTCGTGGCACTGAAATTACTACACTGCCTGGTGGTCAAAATCTTGGTGAACTTGATGATGTCATATACTTCCAAAAGAAGTTATACGAATCACTCAACGTCCCAGTGTCGCGTTTAGATCAAGAAAATCAGTTTAGTTTAGGTCGAGCATCTGAGATAACAAGAGATGAACTTAAATTTGCTAAATTCATCTCTAGATTGCGTATGAAATTTTCTGAATTATTCTTCATTATTCTTGAAAAGCAATTGTTGCTAAAAGGTATAATGACGAAACAAGAATGGAATGATGTTAAAGATAAAATCTATTTTGATTATATACAAGATAATCATTTCGCAGAACTTAAAGATGCGGAAATTATGCAAAATAGATTGACTGTTTTAGCTGATGTTGATCAATTTGCTGGTAAGTATTTCTCTGATGATTGGATCAAAAAGAATATCCTTAGAATGACAGAAGATGAAATTGAGGATATCGAGAAACAAATTGAAGATGAAGGTGGCGGTGAAGAAGATGATGATGAAGATGAATTTGAAAGTAATCAGCTATAAAGCAATAATTTATTATAAATAATGATGAATAAGGAGCAGTAATAATGGCAGAATATACTACTAAAGATGCAGTGGACTTTGTTATGCAGAAAGATACAGCCGGCTTTAAAAACGCTGTTAATAGTATATTAAAGGATAAGATGTCTGATGCTATGGAAATAAAAAAAGTGGAAGTTTCCAATAATTTTATGGATACCGAAGAGGGGAAACCTGATGAAAACGTTTAGAGATTTTTTCAAATCTAATATAATTGTTGAAGAACTTTCTGAAGATGTGTTTGCTGATTTAGAAAAGATTGTCAAAACTAAATCTATGAGTAAAGTAAAGTTTGCTAATGGAAAAAGTTTAGAAGTTGATCTATTTACAGCGAGCGCATTCGTCAATATGTTTAAGAAAGTTAATAAGCAGAATGCAGTAAGAGGTAAGGCCCATATTGATAAATCTCCAGAGAATTTCATGAAAATGATGGACTTAGCTTTTGGAGGTAAGAAATAATGGCATTAAAACTCAAAGGCGCACAAGTAGCAGCACCAACGTCAGTCGCCACTGCTAATAACATTTCATCTTCTACAGTAGTTCTAGTACAGAATGTAGGTACTACTTCTAGATTAGTCACAGTAGTAGACAATGCAGTTAGTGCAGCAACAGTTGGTTCATTCAATATTCCCCCAAACGGAAATGTTCGATTAGAAAAGACTTCTACGGATGAAATCTTTGCGGCGAATGCTGAAGTTAAGTTAACGCCTATTGCTCATTCAACCTAAGGAAAAGTAAATGAAGCTTATATGCGAAGTCACAGAAGACGTTCAATATCTCTTTGAAGAAAAGAAAGATGGAGCAAAGAATTACTTCATCGAAGGCATCTTCATGCAAGGGGATATTAAAAACAGGAATGGTCGTGTATATCCTTCAGAAGTTCTAGCACGAGAATCTAAACGATATACAAAAGAGTATATCAACAAAAAACGAGCATACGGAGAACTTGGTCATCCTCAAGGCCCTACTATCAATTTAGAAAGAGTTTCACATCTAATCACAGAATTGAAACAGGATGGTTCTAATTTTATTGGTAAAGCCAAGATCATGTGCGAAACTCCATATGGTAAAATCGTAAAGAGTTTGATGGACGAAGGCGCTCAATTGGGTGTTAGTTCTAGAGGTATGGGTTCTCTTAAAGAGAAGGGTGGAAAGTCTGAAGTCCAAAACGATTTCTATCTTGCCACTGCTGCCGATATTGTGGCTGATCCTTCTGCACCAGGCGCATTTGTTTCTGGTATCATGGAAGGTAAAGAGTGGATATGGGATAATGGTATTATTAAAGAGTCTGATATTGCTGCTTATGCACAGACTGTTTCAAAAGCCTCTAAGAAAAATTTAGAGACTGCGAAGTTAAAAGTATTTGAGAACTTCCTCTCAAAATTGTAAAATTATAAATATGTTATATGAATAAAGATATAAATTTATCAAGGAGTGTTCTAATGTCAGACCAAGAACTAGAAATGCAAGCCGAGGCTGACGAAATCCTCGATGGGGAAGTAATCACCACGGACGAAAGTGACAGTGGTCTCCAAGAGAAAGCCGCCGTCAAAAAAGAAAATAAATCTAAAGTTAAAGCAGAAAACGGTGATCACGAAGAAGATGACGATTCTGATGATGTTGAAGACGATTCTGATGACGAAGAAGAAGCAGAAGAGTCTAAGAAAAATGTCAAAGAAGCAGTCGCTTTGCCTAAGACTAAAACTGCAATGATTAATGCTATGCTTGGTGCCATGAAGGGCATGAAGAAAGATGACATTGCTTCTAATTGGGGCAAAATCAACGCCGCTTTCGGTGCTGATGATGAAGAAGATGACGATGCTGAAGACGAAAAAGAAGAGTCTAAAAAGCATGTTAAAGAAGTTAAGAAAGTTACCAAAGAAGACATCGACGTTAGTGATGACGTTAAAGCCCTCTTCGGTGATGAAGACCTTACTGAGGAATTCAAAACTTCTGCGACGACTATCTTTGAAGCCGCTGTTGTATCTAAGATCAACGAAGTACTTGAGACCGTATGTATTGATCTTGATGTAGAAGTAGAAGCAGAAAAAGAAGTTATGGCTGAAGAAATTTCTACGCGCCTAGATGATTATCTAGAGTATGTTGTGGAAGAGTGGACCAAAGATAACGAACTTGCCGTTCAGCAAGGAATTCGTAGTGAAATTACAGAGAATTTCATGCAGGGTCTGCGCCAGCTATTTACTGAAAACTATATCGATATTCCAGAAGAAAAAACTGATCTAGTTGACGAACTTGCCAGTAAAGTGCAAGAGCTAGAAACTTCAGTTAATGAAGAAATGGAAAAGAACATTTCGTTAAGTAAAGGCCTTAATGAAATGAAGAAGCATAAGATTCTCAAAAACGTAAGCGAGGGTCTTTCTGAAACTCAGACAGAAAAATTGCGTTCGTTGTCTGATGGTATTGAATTTATAGACGATGAAGACTATAAAGAAAAGCTTGATACAGTTAAAGAAAACTACTTCCCTTCGGAAGAAGTTATAGAGACTGGCGATGAAGAGCCTCTAGTAATTGAAGATGATAAACCCGCAGATGGCTCTATGTCGGCATATACTAATGCCATTTCAAGAAGCATCAAAAAGTAAAAAAGTATAAATAATAAACATAATGAATAATGAAAAAAATTTCTAAAAGGAGAGAAATCTAATGTATAATCTCGATGAACTTCAACAGAAGTGGCAGCCCGTACTTGAGCATCCCGATCTCCCCGAAATCAAAGATGCCCATAAACGAGCCAGTGTCGCCACGCTCTTAGAAAACCAAGAAATTGCAGCCCGCGAACAAGCTGGGCAGCAAGTTGTTAATCCCACGCTGTTAGGCGAAGCCGCGCCCGTTAATGCGACGGGTTCTGGTGTTGATACGTTTGATCCAGTTCTTATTAGTCTGGTTCGCCGTTCGATGCCTAATCTTATCGCGTATGATGTTGCTGGTGTTCAGCCCATGACGGGCCCCACCGGTCTTATCTTTGCGATGCGCTCTCGCTATACCGGTCAAGCTGGAACGGAAGCTTTGTTTAACGAAGCTAATACTTCGTTCTCGTCTAGTGCGGCTGGTAATACGGCATCTCGCGCGACTGCGAACGGTGCTTCTGGTACGGTTCAAGCTGGTACGGATCCTGCTGATCGTGCGATCAACGGAACTGGTTATTCGGTTGCGCCTGGTATGTCTACTGCTGCGGGCGAAGCCCTCGGTGACGCGACTACGAATGCTTGGCAAGAAATGGCTTTCTCGATTGAGAAAATTGCTGTTACGGCCGTCTCTCGCGCTCTTAAAGCAGAGTACACGATGGAACTTGCTCAGGATCTTAAAGCGATCCACGGACTCGACGCAGAGACCGAACTCAGCAACATTCTTTCGGCTGAAATTCTTGCTGAAATTAACCGCGAAGTAATTCGTACAATCAACTATTCGGCTTCTGCCGGTGCTCAGAACAACACGACCGCAGCCGGTACGTTTGATCTTGACACTGACTCGAACGGTCGTTGGAGTGTTGAAAAGTTCAAGGGACTTCTGTTCCAGATTGAACGCGATGCGAATGAAATCGCTAAAGCAACGCGCCGTGGTAAAGGCAATGTTATGCTGTGTTCTTCTGATGTAGCTTCCGCTCTTCAGATGGCTGGCGTACTTGACTATACTCCTGCGCTTTCTAACAACCTCAATGTCGATGATTCTGGCAGCACGTTTGCTGGTATGCTTGGTGGACGAATCAAAGTTTACATCGATCCGTACTTCAGTGATGCAACAAATCAATACTACACTCTGGGTTATAAGGGTGCTAGTTCTTTTGATGCTGGACTATTCTACTGCCCATACGTTCCTCTTCAGATGGTTCGTGCGGTAGGCGAGAATACGTTCCAACCTAAAATCGGCTTCAAGACACGTTACGGTATGGTATCTAATCCATTCGCGACGGGAGCCGCAGCCGGTACTGTCGGCGGTGGTCTTAATACCCAATCCGCTAACATCTACTACAGGATTGCTAAAGTCACGAACTTGATGTAAAAGCAATAAACTCGACTACAAAACTAGGGGGAGAGCGAAAGCTCTTCCCTTTTTTTGCTTATAAATAGAGATACTATGAAAAAGAATTATTTTACACCTAAAACCGGTCATGAAGCAAGTGATGAGTTTTTTAGTAATTTAGCAATATGGCACGATATCGATATGATTAAATCTTTCGTATGGGGATTTGCTATTGGTATACTAGTATTTACAGTAATGATTGGGATAAGTTAATGGCTTTACAAGATTCGCAGCCTGAAAATAAAAACTTTCTATCACCTGTAGGATTCCAATTCTCTATACAGAAGCTTCCTCATGTAAACTATTTCTGTCAAAGTGCTAACATACCTGAGATATCGCTATCACAAACAGAGCTAGTTAATCCATTCATCAATCTACCATCTCCAGGTAGTCAATTGACGTTTGGTGGACTTGATGTAACATTTCGTGTAGATGAAGACCTTAAAAATTATAAAGAAATTCACAACTGGCTTATAGGCCTAGGCTTTCCTGATAACTTCGATCAGAGAGCGGCTATTGCAAGGGGTAGAAATCCAGGAAAAGTATCTGTAGGAGAAATCTTTTCGGATGCATCTCTTCTTGTTTCTACGTCATCTTATAAAACAAACGTTGAAGTGCATTTTGTAGATGCTTTCCCAGTATCATTATCTACTGTTAATTTTGATATTCGCGCAGCAGATATTGAGTATCTAGAAGCTACGGCGTCATTTGTTTACCGTAGATATAATATTGTTGACATTATATAATAAATCTGTTATAATAGCATTATGCTTTATGTTGAGTGGATGTGCATCTGGAGCTATAGGTACAATCTTATGGATCAAGACTGCCGTAGATGGTATACTTATGATAGAAGACCAGCCAACTACTACAGAGTATGTGCTGAATAAAGCTACGGGTAAAGACTGTAGATTTATAAATGTTGTTAAGGGTGAGGAAATATGCAAGAATGAACATGGAAAAGATAATGGAGAGTTGGTCGATTGATTGTAAATATGATGGAACAGAACTTGCAGTAGAATCACTAAGCACACCAGTACTTCATAACAAATACATAAAAATTCTAATAGGCGAACGGTCAGTTTTATTTAGGTTGAAATCTAAAGCAAAGCAGACTAAACGTATGCTTATAGAATACTATTCTGGTGATCTAAATGATCCCGAAACTCTCAATGACATTAATAGAGAAGTTTGGGCGAAGAAAGTGTTGAAATCAGAACTAGACACTTATATCGATAGTGACACTGAAATGATTCAAGAACTCCTTCAATTGGCCATGCAAGATGAAAAAGTAAACTATCTTGCATCTATAATCAAAAGAATTGAAAATCGCAACTGGGAAATACGTAATGCAATTGAGTGGAACAAATTTCAAGCTGGCGGATAAAAAATATGGAGTGATTTATGCAGATCCCCCATGGTACTTTAAAAACTACAGTAAAATGGGTCGCGGTCGCAATCCTAATCAGCATTATAAATGTATGTCTATTAGTGATATACAGCAATTACCAATTGCCGACATTGCATTGGATAATTCTGTTCTTCTTATATGGGTCACTGATCCTTTACTTCATCGTGCTTTTCAAGTTATTGATGCTTGGGGTTTTACTTATAAGACTGTTGGTTTCACTTGGGCAAAAACTAATAAAACGAATTTAGGATTCTTCACTGGTCTAGGATACTGGACAAGAAGTAATCCAGAAATGTGTTTGTTAGCAACAAAGGGTAAGCCTAAAAGAATATCTAAAGCAGTCAGACAATTAGTCGTAAGTGAACGTAGAGAACATAGCAGAAAACCAGATGAAATGTATACTAGAATTGAAGAGTTATTGAGTGGCCCATACATAGAATTGTTTGCTAGAAATACAAAAGATGGATGGGACAGTTGGGGTAATGAGGTAAATAAACATGATGGATGAAGAGATCCATATCCATTATAAAGACCATGTTCATGTAAAGATAGAATGTGAAGATGGATTAGCTAGAGAAATGTCAGAGTACTTCACATTTTTTGTCCCAGGCTATAAATTTATGCCCACATATAAGAATAAAATATGGGATGGAAAGATACGTCTTTTCAATGTGCAGGCCAGATTAATCTATCGTGGTCTTATATTCAGAATAAAAAGATTTGGTCAAAATCGTGGATACAAAATTGTAGTTCATGATGGTCTAGATGATACAAATGATATCTCTCTTCCAGAGATAGAGAACTATTTCTCCGATTTAAAAATTACTCCTAGAGATTATCAGTATCGAGCATTTGCTCATGCAATAAGAAGTACTCGCGCTGTTATTCTATCACCTACAGCATCAGGTAAATCTCTTATTATTCATATGCTTTGTAGATGGTTGAAGGGTAGAAAGCTTCTTATTGTACCAACAACATCACTTGTTCATCAGATGGATAGTGATTTTGTTTCTTACGGACAAGCCTATTATACACACAAAATCATGGCAGGTCAAGACAAAAATTCAGATGCAGAAGTTTTTATTTCAACATGGCAATCTATTTACAAGCAACCAAAGAAATGGTTCGATCAATTCGATGTAGTAATAGGTGATGAAGCGCATCTATTCAAGGCGCAATCACTCACAAAGATATTGACAAAGTTAGAAGGCTGTAAGTATCGCTATGGCTTTACTGGTACATTAGATGAAACAAAGACACACAGACTTGTGTTAGAAGGTTTGTTTGGCCCTGTAATGCGAGCCGTACAGACTAAAGAGTTGATAGAGAATAAAACTTTAGCTGATTTTAGAATTAAGTGTTTAGTGTTAAAGTACCCAGATAATGTGCGTAAAGATTTAGCCAAATCAACATATCAAAATGAAATTCAATTTCTTATAGCATCAACCCAGAGAAACAATTTCATAAAGAACTTAGCATTAGGTCGAACAGGTAACACTCTACTTCTATTCCAGATGGTCGAAAAACATGGTCGCATACTTTATGATATCATAAATAGTGAAGCAAAAGATAGAAAAGTATTTTTTGTGCATGGTGGAGTAGATGCAGAGACAAGGGAAGATATACGCGCTATCACTGAAAAAGAAAATGATGCGATTATCGTAGCGTCATATGGAACATTCAGTACAGGTATTAATATTAAAGCGTTGCATAATATAATATTTGCTAGTCCTACTAAGTCTCGCATACGCAATCTCCAGTCTATAGGTAGAGGTCTAAGGCGAAGTGAAACTAAAACTACAGCTACCCTATATGATATATCAGACGATCTATGCTGGAAAACGTATAACAATCACACACTGAAGCATTTTGCATACAGATTAAAAATATACAAAGAAGAAGAATTTCCTTTTACCATTTACAACATAAGGCTGAATTATGATCCACATACTCAAATTATCTAACGGAGACACCATTGTTGGTGATCTAGTTTCAAAAGATGAGGAGTGTATAACTTTAAATAATCCTCTAGAACTTCAGTTGATCAATAATCCTATGTCGTCTGGATCAGGATTAATGTCTATGTATTGGCTTCCTATAGAAACTGAGGTTTTCCATGTTGACATACGACAGCAACATGTGATAGTATTATCTGAAGCACCAAAAGAGATACAGAAATTTTATAATAATTCAGTGTCAAATTTTTTGAAGAAACAGAAGATATTTGCCAATACGATTGAATCAAATACGATTGAAGAGAGAGTATTTGGTAAAGCAATGGAAGCGATGGAAGAACAAGTGAAACACAATGAAAATAAAATGATGGCTAGAATGTTAGTTGAAGCAAATACAAGTATAATGCATTAAAGGATTTAAATTATGGCTAAGAAACGGATTAAACATGATTACGTAGACAATAAACAATTTTTTGCTGCAATGGTTGAGTATAAGAAATCTGTACGTGGTGCAGAAGCCGATGATTCTGAAAGGCCTGTCGTACCCAACTATGTTGCAGAATGTATTATGAAAATTGCAACTCATCTATCATATAAGCCAAATTTTGTGAATTATACTTTTCGAGAAGATATGATATGTGATGGTATAGAAAATTGTCTTCAGTATATTGATAATTTTGATCCTGAAAAATCAAACAATCCTTTTGCATATTTCACGCAAATTATATATTTTGCTTTCATTCGTAGAATTCAAAAAGAAAAGAAACAGCTATATGTCAAATATAAGGCAACTGAAAATGCCAACATATTTAATCAGACGGCTGAAACTCAAGAACATGATAAAGGTCGAACATATGATACATCAGTTAAATCTGGTGAATGGTCTAAAGATTATATGTCAACGTTTGTTGAAAATTTTGAACAGACTAAACGAAAGAAAAGAACCAAAAAAAATGTGGGATTAGATAGGTTATTAAATGATGATGAACATGCATAATATGAAGTCACATATCGATAATATAGATGGTGAAATAGCGAAAGCTAATGATAGATATGAAGTTATAGATAATACTAAACTTAACAATCTAGTACTAAGCAAAACAAGGCTTAGAGCTAAACAAAGCACCAACGGACATAGACATGCTGGCCAAGAAGAAATTTATTTCTTTATTGGTGGTGCTGGTCGTATGGAACTAGATCACAAAGAATTTAAAGTTCAATCTGGTGATATTGTGTCAGTCGAAGATAATGTATTCCATCGAGTGCATAACGATGGAGATATCTTTTTAGATTTTATTTGCGTGTTTGATGGGAGTAGAAGTCATTGAAAATAGCATTGATAACAGATACCCATTGGGGTGTGAGGAACGACAATCAAGCTTTCCTCGATATGATCAATCGCTTTCACGGTGAAGTATTTTTTCCATATATTAAAGACCATGGTATAGACACTGTAATTCACCTTGGAGATATAGTTGATAGGAGAAAATATATCAGCTATACAACTCTAAGAGATATGAATAACAACTTCATAGATAAATGTCAAAGAGAGAATTTGGATCTTCACATTCTTATTGGCAATCATGACGTTACTTATAAAAATACCAATGACGTAAATTCTATGAATGAACTCTATAACGAAGACGTTCAAGGATATTCTGAAGCACAAGAAGTAGAGTTTGACGGCTGTAAGATTCTATTTCTGCCCTGGATCAATACACAGAATTACGATAAGTCTATGCGCATGATCAATGGCTCAACATCACAAGTTGTTATGGGTCATCTTGAAGTGGCAGGCTGTCTTATGCAGCGAGGTATTACTAATGATCATGGATTAACGATAGATACGTTTAGAAACTTTGATATCGTAATGTCTGGCCATTTTCACACACGCTCTATCACAAATAACATTCATTATCTTGGATGCCCTTATGAACTTACGTGGTCAGATTATCAAGACCCAAAAGGGTTTCATGTGTTTGATACAGACACAAGAGAACTTGAATTCATAGAAAATCCAATACGTATGTTCCATAAAGTGTTCTATGATGATTCAGATATGTCTGTTGAGGATATCAACAAAGTTAACTTTGACGATTATAGTGGTACACTTGTGAAAGTTATCAAGCAGACAACAGACAACCCATATTGGTTTGATTTGTATATGGACAGACTATATAAGTCTAATCCAGTTAATGTACAGGTCGTAGATGATCATATGAATTTAGATTTGTCTGATGATAGCGATATTGTAAATGAAGCGGAAGATACTCTTACTATTTTAAGCAAATATATAGACAGTATGAAAACTTCCGTAGACAAAAAAAAGCTTGACTCTTTGATGAGAAGTCTGTATACTGAAGCATTGTACATCGAATCTTAACTAAGGTTATATATGATTTTATTTAAAACTGTGAGGTGGAAGAACTTCTTATCTACGGGCAATGCTTGGTCAGAAGTTCTTCTAGATAAATCTCCTAATACACTTATCGTCGGAGAGAATGGTTCTGGTAAAAGTACCGTTCTTGATGCGTTATGCTTTGTGTTATTCAATAGACCCTTCCGCAAAATCAATAGGCCACAATTAGTCAATACAATCAATGAAAAAGATTTATTGGTTGAAATTGAATTTAAGATTGGTAGTAGAGATTATTTAATCAGGCGCGGAGCGAAGCCTAACGTATTTGAAATATATGTAAATGATGTTCTACAAAATCAACCAGGCTCTACACGCGACTATCAAGACTTATTAGAACGTACCATTCTCAAATTAAATTTCAGGTCATTCACGCAGATAGTAATACTTGGTTCAACATCGTTTGTTCCATTTATGCAACTTACGGCTGCTACACGCCGAGAAGTAATTGAAGACCTGTTGGACATTCAGATATTCAGCAATATGAATCTATTACTTAAAGATAGGGTGTCAGTAAATAAATCAGAAATTAACGACTCTGAATATGTTGTAAAATTGCTTAATGAGAAAATAAGCATTCAAAGAGAATATCTAGGTAAAATGAAGGCTAAGAATGACAATTATGTAGCAGAATTTCAAAAGGATATATCAGATTTAAAAAATGATATCAGCGTACAATTAGAAAATAAACAAGCACAGGTGACGCTTATAGACGCTTTAAAAAGTGATCTAAAGGGTGAATCAAGTATTCTAGCTAAGACAAGCAAGGTCGCAATTCTAATAGATAAATTAAAAATCAAGCATAAGAAAGCTCATAAACGTATTAGATTTTATGAAGATAATGACAATTGTCCTACATGCGAACAGATAATTGATGTAGAAATTAAGACTAACAAGATACTCAAAACACATAAAATTATAGAAGATACAGAACATGCTGTTGATACTCTAAAAAAAGAGCGTGACGACCTGACTATAAGAATAAACAAATTTGATGAAATGAATTCAAAAATAACTGCAATTCAAAAATCAATGATGACTATAGATGCCAACATTGATTCTAATCAACATTCTATTACTAAGATACAGAATAACATAACCAAAATTTTAGAAACAAGTGATGATGATATCGAGGCCAAAGCAAAACTTAAAGAGTTAAGGAATTCTTTATCTGAACAAGAAGAAGAACTAGAAGGTTTGGTGTTTGATAAAGAGTTGTTTAACACTGCTGGTTCTATGCTTAAAGATGGTGGTATAAAGACTAAGATCATACGTCAGTACATACCAATCATGAATAAGCTAATCAATAAGTATCTGGCTGCTTTAGACTTCTTTATTAATTTTGAACTTGATGAGGAGTTTAAAGAAGTTATTAAGTCTAGGTATAGAGATGTATTCTCGTATGCTTCATTCTCCGAAGGTGAAAAAATGCGTATAGATTTGGCCTTATTGTTTACATGGAGAGCGGTAGCAAAGCTTCGCAATTCAACTAATACTAATCTACTTATTCTAGATGAAGTTTTTGATGCTTCATTAGATACTAATGGCTGCGATGAATTTTTGAAATTGCTTCAGCAGACTGCAACAGATACTAATATATTTGTCATATCACATAAGGGTGATATTCTATATGATAAGTTCCACAGCCAAATTCGATTTGAGAAAACGAAAAACTTTAGCAGGATAGCAAAATAATGAATCTAACACTTGAACTACTACCAATTCATCATCCGTTGTTGAAAGAACCAACAATGAAATTTGACTTTGATAATCCTCCTATTCCACCTGATCAATTATTCTCATTGATGGCAGAATTTATGATCAAAAATAAAGGTATGGGTTTGGCTGCTAATCAAGTTGGTATTCCATACAATGTATTTGTCATTGGGGATCCCACAAATGAAGATAGCGTCATTCCTGTGTTTAACCCTAACATTCTTTCTAGGTCTGGAGAAAAATATTATTCTGAAGAAGGTTGCTTGACATACCCCGGACTTTATGTTAAAATCAAAAGATATAATGTTATTAGAACTAGATATACTACTCATGAGAATATAACAGATACGATTAAATTGTCTGGAATATCATCTAGAATATTTCAGCATGAGTATGACCATCTTAATGGAATATCATTTACTAAACAAGCGAATTCATATCACTTATCTAAAGCGCGTAAAGATTTGAAACAAGTAGAAAGAATGAGAAAACGAAATGCAAAAAAGGCTTAAATGAATGAATCAATATTATGAACGCAACACTAAACTGATAGAGCATTCAATTAACAAATATTTTGAAGAAATATTATGGATGACAGATGAGGAGTTCGTTAATTGGTTTACCGAATTGCGCGAAACTGTTGTTGATATTTGGGATAATGATGGCATCCCGCCGAGAGTGGGATATAATAAAGAAGGCATAGAGAAACAGTTTAGGAGAATGTCTTCATTCAAGGTGCATGAATTTGAAACTGTCGATGTTCTTACAGGTGAAAAGGATGTTATACGCAATACGAGTGCAGTAGGTAACGCAGCGAACCAGTGGTTCCCTACAATGATGAAAACTCGTATCAATTATAAAATGAATGATGATGGGTTGTCTATCTATGATCATTTTGCAGATCCAAAATTATTAGAAAAGACGTTGAAGTATGCTCGCCGTCATTTTAAGAAAGATAGTTTCTATGCGTATTCAGAACCAATATTTAAAGGACAGACAGTTAAAGTAGGAACTATTGATTATAAGATTGAGAGTGGCGTAGATTTTATAAACTGGTTTGAGAAGACGGCTAGACAATATGATCAATATGACTATTGGTTGAAGCCTATCAAAGAAGACAAAAAAGGTTACACCGGCTATAACGACAAACTCAGGGATCGTTCTTGGTTAAGTATATCCCAGTTTAAATGTTCTTCAGTATTTACAGACTTAGAACAGATCCCAGAAGGATGTAAAACTAATGTAGGAGATTATAATAATTTTGAAATTATGTTATTTGAGAAACGTCAAAGATTATTCCCTGTAGGGCTGAAAGCTTTTCGCGTATCGTGGTGTCAGTATGCGGTAAACTTCCCTCCACTTACTGCCAAATATCTGTATGAAAAATATACAGAACATTTTAAAACACAAGACATGATTAATATCTATGACCCGTCAAGTGGTTGGGGTGGTAGAATATTAGGTGCTATGTCTATTAAAGATGATCGCAATATAAATTATGTTGGTACAGACCCTAACACTGACCATACGATAGAGGATGGTCGTACAAAATATGAAGACTTAGCAGATACGTATAATGATGTAAGGAATTCTGGTGTTCTATTCACGCATAAAAATACATATGATATGTATCAACTAGGTAGTGAAGTTATTCGTGAGAATGAAGATTTTCAGAAATACAAAGGTAAGTTAGACTTAGTATTCACCTCACCTCCTTACTTCGCTAAGGAAGCGTATTGTGAAGATGATACACAGTCTTATAAGAAATTTAACACATACGATGTATGGCGTGATGGTTTTCTCAGGCCTACATTAGAAACTTGTGTTGAGTACCTACGTTCTGATAGATATCTTTTGTGGAATATAGCAGATGCAAAATTTGGTAAAGATATGCTACCCCTCGAAAAGGATAGCATTGATATTCTAGAATCGTTAGGTATGAAATTTGTAACTAAATTGAAAATGTCTCTGGCTCAAATGCCAGGAGGAAATAGAATAGACACAGATACAGGTCTACCAAAAGCAAAGAACTTTTGCAAGGTCAATGATATTTGGCTGAAGTATGAACCCGTATATGTGTTCTATAAGGAGTGATTAAGCAACCAAGTCAATGAACTTGGACAGCATCACTCGACTAGCTTTGCGATTTGAATTTGCTTTCTTGAAAGCGTTTCGTATCGCACCCTTCTTAGCGTCATCAGCGACTTGAATCGAAGTGTTCGCGGTATTGAGAGCCTTACCGCCGCGAACACCGAACCATTCGCTATAGCCAGAATTTGGGATAGATGAAAATTTATTCTTATTCATATATTTCCAGAAATCTTCAAATTCTTCCCAACCAGGTAGATAGTTGGCTGTTTCGCGACGGACTCCAATCTTATTGTTAGACAAGATACGAAAGCCAATCAAGTTTGACTGTGTGTTATCGCGATACATTGTAAGCAAAGCGTTTGTATCGCCATAACCAGTGGTTCCTATATCATATGTTTTCTTGGTTTCACGGTCAATTAGAAACGATTTGGCACGAGCGGAACCAGGGCGGGCCGACATCGTACAATGTTCAGCGTGATAGTAGCCGATATTATTACTAGAGCCATCTGTTAAGAATACTGTATTAACAATATCAAGCTTATTTTCTGCTTTGAATTTTTTGAACACTTTCATAGCGAACATAATCGTTTCGTTTAGAGGCGTTCCACCTAACTGGAAATCTCTATGGATCTGTTCGACTTTACACGCAACATAACGAGCATGATGGTTATATCGTTCATTCCAATATTGGCCAACAACCAAGAGTGCTTCCGACATTTTAATGAAATCCATACGAGTCATTTTCTCATTGAACAATTCCATTATATGTAGGTTAGATGAATACGCTAAACAATCTTCAGTATTCATCTTGACGCTATTAAGACCGTCATCAACAGAAGCAATATTATAATACCCATTGGAACTACGATTTATAGTAGTGAATGAATAAACCCGAAATGGGATATTAATCTGACGACAGAACATCACCAGATTTAAGGTCTGATCTATTGTCGCTGCCATATTTTCTGCCATTGAACCAGAAAAGTCCAAATACATTAACAAGCCGTGGTTCTTACCTTCAGGAACGACAGATATCTTTTTGAAAATATCATCGCTATAACGATAGCTGTTCATTTTGATAGGATCAATAACACCAGTCTTGGAAGTAGTAGTGCGGGCATATTCAGAAGCCTGCTTTTTCATTTCAAATTCTTTGACTAGATAGTTGATAGTCGGTTTGTTATTTACCCGAAACTTTTTCAACAATTCAGATCCTATATCGCTAGAATTGTCTGCGAATGAAAATTCTTTGGTATACTCTAAGACCTCTTTATAAGACCTGATAAATTTTTCAATTGGTCGAATATCGGTCTTATAATAATTACGAATTTTATCATCATCATCTGCATATTTTTCTGAGATAGACTCTTTTAAAGCATCATCAGTTTTTGCTTTAGGATCAGAAGACCAATCATCTCCGCCTTCTTCACCCCATTCATTACCATGGAGCAATTCTTCTAGTTCATCTTTCGCATCCATTTCGGCTTCTTCATCACCATCAGCGCGAGCTTCATTAATTTCATCTTTTAATTTGTTGATGGCATCTTCTAAATCCTCGGCAGACTCACCGTATTCATCATCCTCGCTTGAACCGTCAATCTGGTTATCATCTTCCGATTCATCATCAATGCAACTTTCATCATCATCATCGGCAGCATCTTCTTCCTCCTTCGCTTTATTATAAAGCAAGGTAGCAAGCTTTTCAGCAGCATCAAATGTTTCTATTTCCGCAAGCTCATCAACCCAAAACTTTTCTTCTTCAGAGAAGGAGACTTCGGTTGAAGCGCCACATTTGAAATAAACGTTGAGCCGATCAATTAGATCATAGGCATTAATCGACTGGCGACTTTTACCGAAGAAACCTTCATCAAGCATGTTATTATAAGACCGAATGAACGGGGCCCGTAAACCGGGGTAGCGCCTCTGGATTAATTTCTCAATCCGAGCGTCTTCAACGATATTCAAATAAGAACGGTATCCTTCGGTCTTATTCTCGACTGCTTTTTTCCATTCTAATTCAGGAGTATATAAAGCGTGACCAACTTCATGACCAGTCAAATGGTCAATCGTATCGCTATCCATGGTCTTCCACGTAGGAAGGGTCAGAGTACGGCTTTCTAGATTGAAGGAAGCAGTCTCGACATTTTTCTGAATGACCGTAATATCTTCCGTAGCTAGAAGCTTCGCGAGAATCTCTTTTTTGGTCGCGTTGGTATTCATCGGTTCTCTTTCGTTATTTCTCATCATATAAAGAGTATGGGCTATATCCTGGTCAAAGTCAAGTAAATAATGCACAAAATATGAAAAAAAATAAAATAAATTAATTTCGGGTATCGTTATATATCAATGACTTAGCAGGTACGATTTTTCTTGACTTTGAGACGGATATAGCCCATACTCTTTATATGATGAGAACTAAAGAGAACGAAAAGGAAATGAATATGAAAATTAAAGCAGGCGACATGATTACCGAAAGCGGTATTTCTTATGTCGTAGAAAAAGATGAAGAGGGCACCCTGTGGGGCGTCAGCAATAACGCAGAATACGAAATCGAATTAAGTGAAGATTTTGTCCCTGATGCGCTATTTTCTTCTTGACTTTGAGTCGAATCTATGCTAGGATACTTATATTGATGATGAGAGAAAGAGAGAGTTTAATATGAATGAGAAACACCTTCGCTTTATTGACATTGCCCGCGAGCGTTATGGTAATATCGTGACTCGAAAAGACATCAAGGAAATATGCTCCAGTGAGGGGCTTCCCTTTCCTTGGTGGATTACTCGTACTGGTAGTCCATTTCGCGCAGCACACGGAAAGTTTCAGCTTTCGGAAATTCCTTCTGTTGATGTCAAATCTACTGTCAATCTTGAGCCTACAAAGCTGGTTAAGGATTTGAATATCGATACAATCGGGTTCACCGAAAATCTAGTCCCTAAGATCGATAATCTGTTTGTTCCCTTCGGTAATTTCAATATGGTTAAGAACGTTCTCAAATCTAATATGTTCTACCCAATTTTTGTCACTGGGCTGTCTGGAAATGGTAAAACGTTTTCTGTCGAACAGGCTTGTGCTTCACTTAGCCGAGATACGATCCGTGTCAATTTCACTGTTGAAACTGATGAGGATGACTTGATCGGTGGCTTTCGACTCGTTAACGGTGAGACCAAATTCTTTAAAGGTCCTGTTATTAAAGCCATGGAACTTGGAGCGGTTCTTCTGCTTGATGAGATTGATTTGGGCAACCCTGCCAAGATTATGTGCTTGCAGTCGATTTTAGAAGGTAGTGGTTATTTCATCAAGAAGACTGGTGAATATATCGAACCTGCTGAAGGCTTCACCGTCGTCGCTACTGCGAATACGAAGGGTAAAGGCTCTGAAGATGGTCGCTTCATTGGTACCAATGTTCTGAACGAAGCCTTTCTTGAACGGTTCCCGGTGACGTGCGAACAGGAATACCCGCCTGTCGCAATCGAGAAAAAGATCCTCAACAAAGTGTTTGATAGCCTCGGCATCATCGATAAAGAGTTTATCAATAAATTAGTTGACTGGGCTGATATCATTCGGAAGACGTTCTATGACGGTGGTGTTGATGAAGTTATCTCCACGCGCCGGTTAGTTCATATTGCGAAGGCCTTCAGCATCTTCAACGATCGGATGACATCCATCGATCTTTGCATCAACCGCTTTGATGAAGATACCAAGATGTCCTTTAAGGACTTATACACTAAAATTGATGCTGATGTAGTTGTCTATGATGAAGAACATGGAGAAGAAAATGCTATTACTTTCTAAAAAAAATGTTGATGATCTGATGGTGATGATCAAGAAAATTGAATTGATTTTGAATCCGAAGGTGATGGACACGCCGACGTTACCCAAAATCAAGGCCCCGATTACAAGTAGACCAACATGCAATCACATGACTAAAGATGGGGTGTGCGGTAAACCTGCACATAATACGGGACGTACGGTAAATCGTAAATGGAGAAAGGTAAAGGGTGTTGGTTATGTGTGCGGTAAGCATTATCGTTTTTTTAAGCCTAATACAAAAAAAGGTTCACAACTACCGTCCAATTGATATATATACATAGAGTATTGAAATGCATTTATTATAGGAGACAGTGGTTTGGAAGTAACAGTAGATATCGAAACGCTACGAAAACGAAAACTTTTTGTAGCAACGCCCATGTACGGCGGCATGTGTAATGGCATGTATACTAAGTCCAGTGTTGATCTTGGTAAACTTTGCCAAGCATATGAGATAGAAGTTAAATTCTTTTATCTATTCAATGAGAGCCTCATCACCCGCGCTAGGAATTACTGTGTAGATGAATTCCTACGGAGTGATTATTCGCATCTAATGTTTATTGATAGCGACATTGCGTTTGATCCAAATGATGTTCTATCGCTGTT
>Ga0308019_10000290_pt1 | contig 31269 bp, 27 predicted proteins | sample Neamet284_FD_203135 | JGI IMG/M metagenome (GOLD analysis project Ga0308019, IMG submission 203135) | Marine microbial communities from water near the shore, Antarctic Ocean - #284 | ecosystem: Environmental > Aquatic > Marine > Unclassified | place: Southern Ocean | collected 2014-10-01
AATGCCGACTTGTTCGCCGTCAGCACCGATGAGGCGACATTCTGTCGCTTCAATATGTTCGTTAATTGTTGGGCGTTTTGCTTTGCCCTTAGTATATTCCCGTTTAATTTCGGTATCTCCGTTAATTCGTAATTTGAAACGTATGTTTACGCTTCAGTGCGGCCTAGCTTGGCGATGACTGCATTAAGCAGGTCGGCAAACGATTCTAGGCTCATATTACCCAAATCTTCACCCGTACGAGTTCGTACAGTGACAGATTGAGTTTCAACTTCCTTATCACCAATAACTAGCAAATAAGGAACTTTAAGAATTGTGTGCTCGCGGATTTTAAAGCCTACCTTTTCGTTTCTCAAGTCCGCAGAGGCCCTAAAGCCCATTTTTATCAACTTTTCTTCAACTTCTTTGCAAAAAGGTGCCTGTTTGTCCGTAATATTCAAAATTGACACTTGTTTGGGTGCTAACCACGGTGGCATAGCTCCAGCAAAGTTTTCGATCAAAATGCCTAAAAAACGCTCAAATGAGCCCAAAGTTGCCCGGTGTAACATCACTGGAACTTCACGATCACCTGCCTCATTTACAAACTGCGCATCAAGGCGACCTGGCATAGAAAAGTCTACCTGAATAGTGCCACACTGCCATACTCGGCCAAGACAATCTTTTAAAGAAAATTCGATCTTAGGGCCATAAAAGGCGCCTTCGCCTGGCAAGATATCAAATGGCAATTGCTTGGCATTTAACGCTTCTTCTAAAGCAGCTTCTGCACGATCCCAAACTTCATCAGCGCCTACGCGCTGTTCTGGACGAGTAGACAACTTTAGGATGACATCGTCAAAGCCAAAGTCTTTATATACGTCATACAAGAAGTCGATAAAACGAGCCACTTCATCTTGCATCTGGCTTTCAGAGCAAAAAATATGGCCGTCGTCTTGGGTAAAGGCACGCACACGCATAATGCCATGCAAGGTACCTGAGGGTTCGTTGCGATGACACGAGCCAAATTCAGCCATACGAATAGGCAGCTCTTTGTAGCTCTTCAACCCTTGGTTAAAGATCTGAATGTGACATGGGCAGTTCATTGGCTTAACGGCATAGTCACGGCTTTCTGAAGAAGTGGTAAACATCATCTCGGAAAACTTATCCCAATGACCAGAACGCTCCCATAGGCTACGATCAACCACTTGCGGGGTTTTCACTTCTTGATAACCTGCTTCATTCTGGCGCTCACGCATGTAACGCTCGACAACCTGATAGATCGTCCAGCCATTCGGATGCCAAAATACCATACCCGGTGCTTCTTCTTGGGTATGGAATAAATCTAGTTTCTTACCTAACTTACGATGATCACGCTTTTCTGCTTCTTCTAAGCGGTGTAAGTAGGCTTTAAGGTCTTTTTTATCTGCCCAAGCTGTGCCATAGACACGTGTTAGCATGGCATTGTTAGAATCGCCACGCCAGTATGCGCCAGCCACTTTCATTAGCTTAAAGGACTTGATGTGTCCTGTAGAGGGCACGTGAGGCCCGCGACATAAGTCGGTAAAGCCACCTTGGCTGTAGAAAGACAGATCTTCCTCACCAGGAATACTGTCGATAATCTCTACTTTGTAGTCTTCACCAAGGTCTTTGAAAAATTCAATCGCATCAGGCCGGCTCATGATACGGCGTTCGACTTTAAGGTTTTCCTTAGTCAAGGCCTTCATACGAGCTTCAATCTTAATTAAATCTTCTGGGGTCAATGGGCGTTCGTAGGCAAAATCGTAGAAAAAACCATCTTCAATTACTGGGCCAATGGTCACCTGAGCGCCAGGAAACTCGTCTTGCACTGCTTGCGCCATCATGTGAGCACAAGAGTGACGAATAACGTCAAGGCCTTCTTCATCCTTTGAAGTAACAATAGCAAGGGCTGTATCTTCTGTGATGACATAACTGGCATCAACTAATTCGCCAGACACCTTGCCAGCTACAGCAGCTTTAGCAAGGCCTGGGCCTATGTCAAAAGCAACATCATAGATTGATACAGGCGCGTCAAATGAACGCTGACTGCCATCAGGAAGAGTAATTACCGGCATGAAGTTTCCTTGCTCAGTGGTGGCCCCTACCAAAGGCCACTTGGGGTGAAACGCTGTTGCATTAAATGGAAGCAACAATAGCGTAAAAAACGAGGCGATAATTTTACCCTCATTAGCCCTTAAGAACAAGCTTTTGAAGCCTTTCCCGCCCCTCCCTGCAGACCTCAAACAAACCAGGCTAAGCCCTGCCCTCCAACAACGAAATTGAATAACGAATATGCTCTTGAGCCGCGGCCTTAGCAGACTTACCATCTCGCGCCATCACTGCTTCATAAATGGCATGATGCTGCCCACTAAGAACAACTGAAACCTCATTGAGAATGGCTGAATTACTTCCCGATACACTGTGCAAAGTGCCGAATATCGCGTTAAAAAACTGGGCATAAAGCAGCTGGCTCAACGAAACAAGTATAAGACTATGACTAGACTCAGCGATAAGCATGTGGAACTTCAGGTCTGCCTTGGCTCTTTGCAAATAATTACCACGACTCAGCCACATGGCCTTATATTCACGGTCGATCGCCGCTAACTCATCATTCGTTGCGCGCTCACACGCACATTGAGCGGCCTCTCCATCCAACACTAACCTCATTTCCATAACAGACAACTGCATGGCCGCTGAGTCAAGTTCCACACCCGATATAGGTTTGGAAAAATTGGGCTCAAACAAATTATTCACATAACAACCCGAACCATGGCGAGTAGTCACTAGCCCTTTCATTTCTAAACCGGTGATAGCCTCGCGTAAACACGTACGCGACACATCAAAACGTTCCATGAGCGTCAGCTGACCGGGTAGCTTATCCCCCGGCAACCATCTGCATTGACGAATATCACCCTCGATGGCTTTACTAATTATTTCAACTCGATTCATATTAAGTACCGGCATATTGGTCAGATCACTTTATCCCATATTACCCCTTCCTACTAGAGCCGAAGCAGCACCAAGCGCATAATGCCTTTAAAGTCTTTTGTAACACAGGGAATATCAAAATGGATTCGCGCTACCCCTCAATCGAAATGTTAGCCGAACGTGCCAAACAACGCATGCCAGGCTTCGCCTATGATTATCTTACAGGGGGGTGCTTCTCCGACATCAATCTAGCTCGTAATACAAAAGAAATTCGAGACATCCAACTTCGCCCAAACTACTTACGCGACTTCAATGGTGCTTCTCAACAAACCACGTTATTTGGTAAAATCTATGACGCCCCTTTTGGTATAGCACCTGTTGGGCTTCAGGGACTTATGTGGCCAAAGTCCTGCGAAATATTGGCAAAATCCGCAAAGAAACACAATGTACCGTTTTGCCTTAGTACCGTAGGAACAGCGAGCATTGAGACCATTTCTGAAATTACTGAAGGTGATTTTTGGTTCCAACTTTATCACCCTACAGAGAATGAACTGCGTGACAAAATCCTTGCGCGCGCCGCTCAGTCGGGCTGTAAAACACTTGTCTTGCTAGCCGACACACCAACGTTTGCCTACCGCCCTAAAGAAATTAGAAACGGCCTTTCTATTCCACCACAAATGACCTTGGCAAACCTTTTGCAAATAGCCACTCACCCCAGGTGGGCCATTGAACAGCTTCTTGCGGGGTCTCCCGAATTTAAGACTATGAAGGCTTACATCCCCAATGGCCTCAATATGCAACATCTTGGCCTGTTCATGAACCAGACCTTTTCTGGCCGCTTAACAGAAGACAAAATTAAAGCAATTCGTGACCAGTGGAAAGGTAACCTGGTGATCAAAGGAATCGTTAACCCCGAAGACGCTGAGCTAGCCATTAAATTGGGTGCCGACGGTTTGATTGTTTCAAACCACGGAGGTAGGCAGCTGGATTCTGGAGAATCCACCATCAAGCCACTTACCGAGCTGGCAAAAAAATACGGTGACAAAGTTACGCTGATGATGGATGGTGGCATTCGATCAGGTGCAGATGTTGCGTCTAGTTTAGCGTCAGGTGCCAAATTTACTTTCCTGGGTCGCGCTCCTATGTTTGGCGCATGTGCCATGGGTGCAAAAGGCGGAGACCAAGCTCTAGAGATTCTTAAGCGTCAGATTCAGCAAGTTATGGAACAAATCGGCTGTGAAAAAATTGAGGATTTCCCTAAGCATCTAATTGCTCAATAATGCCCTAAAATAAACCCAGCTGTCGCTCAGTAATTTTGGCAAAACTATCATTTAAAAAAGGTAGGATTCCGTCAACCACTGGCTCTATTTGACGATCAATATAGTGCTCGTAATCGTAATTTTTAGGGCTCATCTCTAATGGTTCTGGACCTGTTTGAGTAATCACATATTCAATCCAGCCGCCTTGTGAATAGGCCGATGGCAATTGGTTTTGTAAGCGCCACGTTTCAGCTTTGCGTGCTGCCTGCACATGGGGCGGCACGTTTTTTTGGTATTCAGCTAACGGCCTGCGCAGTCGCTTCCTATACACTAATTTGTGATCTAACTCGCCGGACCTTACTTGTTCCAACAAAGGCTTAATAAGGTCCAGGTAAGGTTCATCATTAAACACTCGCTGGTAAAGCTCTGCTTGTAGCTCTCTTGCTAGCTTTGTCCAGTCTGTACGCACTTGCTCTAAACCCTTGAATAGCATCTTGGTTGAACCATCTGGTGCAACCGTGATACCCGCATAGCGTTTTTTACTGCCTGTTTCTTGCCCCCTTATAGTGGGCATAACAAACCGGCTAAAATAGGTTTCAAACTCAATTTCTAAATAACTTTTGAGGTCAAACTCAACTTTTAGATGATTAGTCCACCACTCATTCAGCATCTGAGCTAACGCATTGCCCTTTGCTTGCACCTGATCTAAGTCGATAATTTCATCACCTAACCAGACAAATACAGAATCTGTATCTCCGTAGATCACCTGCATTCCCTGTTGCTGAATAAGGTCTTTGGTTTGATTCAAAATGGCATGGCCACGCAAGGTGATGGAACTGGCCAAACGTTGGTCATAAAAACGACAAACACTGGAGCCTAATACGCCATAACACGAGTTCATTACAATCTTTATAGAGGTGGACAAGGGGGTGTTTTTGTTAGCTTTAGCCACATCTCTTGCCGCCCATAAGTCGCCAATAATGTCTGGCAAGATACTTTGATTACGGCTAAATTGAGCGCCCTTGTACCCGCTAATGGCATCATCTTCCTGCAAACCTTGAATTAACCCTAAAGGGTCAACTTTAAAGCTTCGAATAATACTTGGGTATAGGCTCTTAAAGTCCAACACCAGTACATTGCGGTAAAGGCCCGGTTTAGAATCCATCACAAAGCCGCCTGGGCTGTCACCGGCCTGACCAGAAGCAAACGCTGGCGCCACGTAGCCTTGGCGATGCAAACGTGGTAAATACAGGTGGTCGAAGGCTTGAGAGGAGCCCCCTACTCTATCCATTGGCAAACCTGTTAGCCGAGCACGCTCAATGAGAAAAGCCATCAGGTCAGCTTTAATAAATATATCCCAAACTAATCGACAATCTTCTAGGTTATATTTAACTAACGAAGCTGGGTCCTCTCGATACATACGCTGAATTTCTTCGCCACGGTCTTGAGGTTTGGCAATGTCCTTGCCACGCCCCAATAACTGTCGGGCCACATTTTCTAACGAGAAGGATTCAAACTGCCATGTTGCCGAGCGCATCACTTCAATGCCATCCAATGCCACACGGCCTGGCATATAGAGCTTTGCAGGGCGATTACCCTGACCCGCGCGCCAGTGGATCTCTTCGCCCCCACGGCCTAAGCGTAAACGCACACCTAACTCTCGCGCACGGGCACACAGAATTTGAAAATCAAATTGCACCACAGCCCAACCAATAATCGCATCTGGATCGTAATCTTGTAACCACTGACTAAACTGTTTTAACAGTTGCCTTTGACTGCTACAAACCTGAGTGTATTCAGGCAACTGTGCTAACGGCTCAATAGGGATATTGGCGGGCCAGTGTAACCAGACCAATTCCACTGGTGTCTCGCCTTCCATCCCATACACAGCAATACTATGGATGGTTTTACCATCCATAGTAGTTTCTATATCTAGAGAAATTGCTTTGATATGTGGTATAAAATCGCTTAATTTAACACGAACGTTGGCTAAAACACCGTTTATAGGCAAGGCATCAGCCACTAAACTAGCACTAATAAAACGCTCCATCAAGTAGCGCTCTTGCGGCTGGATATCTTGCTCCATGAGGAGAATTCCAGCATCACGCAACACACCACAAGCCTGCTGAAACACCTTATGGTTAGACATATAAAGAGCCACTGCTGGCTCATGTTGAAAGGTTTTAAGGTCTAGCGACTGGAAGCGCCAAACAGAAGCAGACAACCCCATAGACTGCATTAATTTTTGAGCCTGATGCTGCTGAGACAAGGGCAAAAAACATACCGCCTCTTGTTGTGTTTGCCGCAGGCACACAGGCCCATCTTCCGTGGTTAACCAATAAGTAAGGTTGATACCTTGCTCAGTATCTTCGCTATGACGGGATAGTACAAAACCTTGCATTTTTGCTCTGGCCTATTGGATTTTTTGGGTTGTTTGATCCGCACAACACTCATCTTACAACAAATTTGTGACAAGAAAAGTGTCTAAGAGCTATACCCCATAGTCTCGTTCAACTTTACATATCCGCACCTTAAAAGAGTCATACCACAATTTATGACCCTGCATCTGTACTTCACGATGCTCTGCGTTAGCTTTCCACTTTTTAATGGATTCTACATCAGACCAATAAGAAACTGTAATCCCTACTTCCTCTCTCGCTGACTCAATACCTAAAAAGCCTGACTGCTGCTCCGCAAGATCAACCATTCTATTAGCCGCATCGGCATAGCCAAGATCACCTTCAGTGCGAGTGGAGGTGAAAACAACTGCGTAATAAGGTGGCTGTGGCGTATTTGCTATGGGAGGCATTGGTATTCCTTGATATATAAAGGTCAAATTATACTACTGTGCAGTATAAGAGATCATACATCCTACGTTACCGAACTTACTCAAACGGAGTGATGATTTTAACTTCTGGAAAGGCCGTTTCTACGTCGGATTGATGCTTAGCCTCAAAAAGGAGTTTAAGGTTAGGCCCAGCATCCATCGTAAGATAAAGAGGCAGCCCTTGTTCTCGTAACTGCCAGACTTTTTGCATTTGAGTTAAGGAATCAGGCTGCCAATAGACTAGTGGTGGCCAGGCTGAAGCCATGGTGGCGTGCATGCTCATAGCATTATGTTCTGCAGTGACAGCCATGGTTTCAAAGTCGCCCGCTATAATAGCGGATTCAATGATGGCAAGGTCTGATTCGGCTTGCTGTGGCCATTCTTTATATAACGCTGAAGTGGCAATGGTTCGTGCCATGCCTTCACGGGAAGAGACTGCTTTTGTTTGGCTTGAAACAGTTAATAAGCCAACCCTTAGTTGTGGCCATTGAGACGCTAAAGGAAACGCAACACTGTCGCTGCCATTAGACTGCTCTCCAGCTTGCCACTTAACAAAGCCATGCCACAAAGAGCGGCTTGCACTGCCACTACCTAAACGAGCTAGTGCAGATAACTGGTGCTCAGGTAGCTGCCAACCCATAAGGCTATTCGTAGCCAACGTTAAGGCTGCAAAACCACTTGCAGATGACGCCAAGCCTGCGGCTGTCGGTACGGTATTATGAGTGTCTACCCGTAGTTTTAGATTGTTTGGCAACACTCGATCTAACCACTGGCTAATCTTAGTTGCAAAGCCCTGGTTTACATCAACCTCTTCACCATTGAGTGTAACTTGGTGTTGTGGCGCATCGATCACATAGAGGCCAGTTTTAGTGCCATGCTCTGACAAAGAAATGGACACAGAGCCGGTTACAGGTAAATTAAAGCTTACCTCACGCTTACCCCAGTATTTGCTCAAGGCGATGTTACTTGGTGCATAAGCACTGGCTTGGGCTGCCGGGGAGTTATATTTAGATTTACCTAAAACGTCATCAACCCATTGATCAACAGAAATGATGCTTGTAGCAGTTTGGCTCATAACAGTTTCTCTTTGCGCGTGTCACTGGGCAGATGCGGTTCTTGGCGCAGGCCTTGTGGATCTATTTGTACTGACATTTGAGTATGGGGCCAATCTAGTAGTTCGCTGCCTAGCAGTAATACACAATCGCCTAGGCCAGAACCAGATATTTTGGCACCAAACAGAGCGCCGCTTTTAACTTGTTTTTGACCCAACTCAATAATACTTTCTATGGTTTTATCGCTTACACCAAGCTCTCGCATGAGGTTTTGGTATTGATCCATGGATTGGGCAAAAGTTGGCCAGTTTGCAGAGCTCAGTGCATCTACAGTTGCTTCAACACAAGCACCCATTTGCTCATAAAGTTGTTTAAAGCGGTTAGGCTCACGTGTCGCAGCTTGATGCACCTGCTCAATAACCATGGGTGTAGGCGTTTTGTAGCCACAATACACTAACCGAAGATCAGGTGCGCCCTGCCATGCTTCAGTAGAAAGATTAACCTTATGAACATTCACTGGTTTGGCTTGAAACTTAACAATACCACCTAATGCACTAGCTGCAACATCGGCGCCAGAACCCCTCCCCTGTACTTTACGGATGGACTCTATCCCTAAGCACATCACCGCCTGGGCATCTAACTGACCTTTGATGAGTAATTCAATGGCCCCCAAGGTAGCAACAGTAACCGCTGCTGATGACCCTAAACCCAGAGTATGATCAAAGTCTGACTCAATCGTTAGCTGCACACCCTCTGCCAGGTCACAAAGGGCAAGTGCCTGTAATACAAAAGTAAACGAAGTACTTTCACATAGCTGTGTGTGCAGATCAGCCAGAGGACATTGAAAATGGCCTAAACCAGACTCAATCACTATCTGCCCATCTGTACGCTTATTCGCCCTAACGTAGATACGCTGAGTTAGGGCACAAACAAGTGCACTATGGCCAAACAACACTGCGTGTTCACCCATAAGCATGGTATTTGCAGGAGCCGATGCTACGACGCTTAACCTAGTCAAAGTAAAACACTCCTTCTAGGTCTGGACGCATAGTTTGAACGCGGTAACCATGGCTTAAGCAGAGTTTTTCGATGAGCGTTTGCTCTAACCCGCTCACAAAAACTAAGCCTCCATGGTCCCCCACCACGCTGCCTGCACCACAGATTTTTGCTGCACCACCACGGGCTTCTATACCGGAGATAAATTCACACACTCGGGAGGGCACAACACCTATCTGTTGTAATAACTGGTGATTAGTCTTAATGGCATCGAGCACTTTAATGCCTTGGTTAAGCCCCATAGCTGTGCGCAGGTTTTCTTGAACAGTGCTGAACTCTTGCCACAGAGATTGCGGAAAACTTTGCTGTTTAACTGAGTCGACACACTCCCCCGTAGAACTTTCTGGCTTACCGGTGGTGACCAAAAAGTACTGCGTTAGCTCGTTGAGTACTTGGCGCTCACCATAACCCTTTTGGTATTGCTGTAAACCACCCATGACACATACGTACGGGTCTAAGCCACTAGATCGGCCATGCTGCCAATGTTCACTTTGAGTCGTTTTCAACACCAATTCAGTAGACGTTAAAGGCTGGCCCAGGTGTTTAAAGGACGCTGCCAACATGGCGGCAACTAAAGCCGCCGATGAACCCATGCCGCCACCAGCAACCAGACCCATGGAGAGTTCGATAACTAGGCCGTGTTGGTTTGATAACAGGCTAACCAAACCACTGGCGCCTATGGCGGCTGCTAAAAATTCAGTTGGATTTAAAACGACACTGGGTAGAAGGCCAGAGGCATCGAGGTATTGCTGATGCCGAGACTGGGTCTGCTGCGCTAACTGAGACAGTTGTAACAAACTGAATTGCTGATCAATGCCAAATTCAGGCACTTTAAGATGAACACCTAAGGCATCACTCGTAGAGGCTTGCGCAAAGGCATATTTTTGAATAGCACAGGCTAGTGCAGGAGCGCCATAAATAACAGCATGTTCACCACTGAGAATGACTTTCCCCGGCACTCTCACACGGGTACAGGGTACGCAAGAACTAGGTGGCCAAGCTGGAGGGGCCGTCAAGTCAGGCGCGGTCATCGCACCTGATAAAGGCGTTTGTGTTGGCTGATACCCGTTAAACGGAACTTGCCATTAGTTTGGTGTTCAAACTCATGGTCACCACCATCTGTAGGTACTTCAAAGGCATACATTTTCTGGTAGTCGGCATAATTTAGCGGCTGACGTGATTCAAGCATGGTCTGGTGGCGCTGCTTATAAAGCATGTCTTGATAACCTTCTACCAGAGTACCTGTGAAGAATTCTCCCACGCTGCCAGAGCCATAGCTAAAGAAGCCGATACGTTTACCAGTCAAATTAGCGTCGGTGTTGTCTAGCAAAGAAATGAAACCAATATACATAGCAGCCGTATAGCTGTTGCCAGTTATACGGTTATAAATAAGGCTAGAGGAGATTTGATCTTCTAAGGTTTTAGCACTGAGTTCATGGGCATTGCCATTAGCCAGATGATTGTGAGCTTTTTGAGCCATTCGACTAAACGGTAAGTGATAACAAAAATAGTCAAAGTCGCCAAATTTTAAACTGCTTTGCTGCTGAAAGTCTTTCCATGCAGAGCGTACACAGCGTAAATAAACCTTGGTGGAATATTTACCGTCGACTATTGCCGTAGAGCGATAATTAGGGCGCCAGAAATCCATCACATCTTCTGTGTGAATCCCCGTTTCAGGATCAAGTACAATTAGCCTTGGATTAGCGCTCACTATCATAGCCACCGCACCACAACCTTGGGTTGCTTCACCTGGTGTTTGACGGTCATAACGAGCGATATCAGAAGCAACTACCAATACTTTTTCTTTAGGCTTACGGGCGACCCAAGCGGTTGCTAGCTGCAATGCCGCAGTGGCGCTATAACAGGCTTGTTTGAGTTCAACTACACGGCAGCGCGGGCTGAGCTTTAACAGCGAGTGCAAATACACGCCAGCGGCCTTAGATTGGTCGATGCCTGTTTCTGTAGCGAACAAAATAGTGCTAATAGCCCCTGGGTCTTCGCCTCGCTGCTCCATGCCTTCTAATAAAGGCACACAAGCATTGGCAGCCATGGTCACTACGTCTTCGTCAGCGCCGGGCACGCTCATGCGCTCCTGGCCTATACCAACAGTGTATTTGGCGGCATCGGAGCCGTTGTTGGCCGCCAACTCTTGCAAATCTAAGCTAAAGTTAGTGGTGTAAAAACTTATATCATCAATACCAACTGGCATATAACTTCTCAATCTTCCCTGCTACAAACTTAATGAAGTACAGATGTCTCAGACTAACCTTCATTAAGCACTAACGCATCGTTTAAATGCAAATCACCTACATTACTTGCAGATAACAAGAACATGGCGGTAACAAACTCTTTTTTCAAGGCCTCTATAACATCAACTACAGCAGAGGTTGATTCCATGGCTGGTGCCAAAAGAGGTTTAGCGATACCACCTAAACAGCCGCCCATTATAACACTCTTTACCAAGTCTAGCCCATTCCGTAAGCCCCCACTGGCAATGAAATTTGCTTGTTGCATGTATGGTCGTGCGTTTTTCATGGCTAAAGGCGTAGGAATACCCCAATCCTGCAGTGTAAACCCAAGGGTATGCGCATCTTCACGACGCTGTTGTTCAATACGCGCCCATGAAGTGCCGCCCCGTCCCGCTACGTCAAACCATCGGATACCGTGGCGTAAGCCTAACTCAATGTCCAACACACTTAGGCCTGCTCCAACTTCCTTGAGCACTACCGGCACGTTAAGCTGAGCTTGCGCTTGACCAATAGCTTGGGCCAAGTTAGCAAAATTAGTGTCACCCTCAGGCTGTACTGCCTCTTGCAAGGGATTTAAGTGCAGGAAAATAGCATCCGCAGCCAATACGTCTATGGCCTGTTGCAGTTGAGCTGAAGCCATACCATTGTTAAGCTGAATCGCGCCCATGTTAGCGAATAAGAGCGCATCTGGTGCATAGCGACGCAAATCAAAACTGTCTCGAGCTTTAGTGTCTTCTAACATTACCCGCTGTGAACCAACACCCATGGCCACACCTGTAATTTGTGCTGCTTCTGCCAAATGTTGGTTAACCTTAGCCACCAAAACATCATCACCACCGGTCATGGATGAAATTAACAAAGGAAAGCTCAATCGCTTGCCCATAATCTCTACACTGGGATCAACATCGTTCAAATTAATTTCTGGCATGGCTCGGTGCTGCAACTGTATCGCATCAAAAAAACGGCCGTTACGCTCTACGCCTTCGTCCCGACCAATGACTTCAATGTGTTGCCGTTTACGGCGATTGGTTTGATCGTTCATTTATCGCTCTAACTTTAAATGGGCTTGCATCAGCTCGCCCGGATTAGTTTGCGCTGCAAGCAAAGACAGCTCGCCACATAAAACTGTGGCCGCACAAATCTGAGCTAAGCGCCGGGCGCTCGCCCCTGCTTCAGCGTTTTCAGAACATCCCAGCTTAGCCAAATTTTCTGTGACAAAATCCAAGCCTTTGCCATTACCCACAGTACCCACAATAATGTTAGGCAAGGTGCAAGAAAAGTACAAGTCTCCTTCTCTTACTTCCGCATGTACCATGCCTTGTGAGCCTTCGATAATATTAGCGGCATCTTGGCCCGTGGCCAAATAAAAACCTAATAACATATTGGCAAAATGAGCATTAGCGCTGCGTAAGCCACCAGCCATTAAGGTGCCTAGTAGGTTTTTCTTAATGTTGAGATCAACTACTTTTTCCGGTGTTGTAAGCAGTTTTCGCTCACATAAATCCCGCGGCACCGTTAGCTCTGCCACAACGTATTTGCCTCGGCCTAAAATGCCGTTCACCGCAGTGGCTTTTTTATCACTGCAATAGTTACCAGAGATAGAACTGTAGCTGAGTTGGGGGTATTCATCCAATACCCATTGCATAAGACTATCAGCGGCCTTAGTGACCATATTGTGGCCAGAGGCATCTCCTGTCCTAAATTCTAGGCGCAAATACAACAAATTAGCCACGATTTGCATATTCATATCAATCAATTTAGCAAAACGACTTGTTTGGCTAACAATGCCTTGCATTTCTTCTTGTCGCATCTGAATGGATCGCCATGCACCGAGAACTTGGCTTGCATCATCGGCTTCTAGCAAGATAGAGCGAGTCATACGCTCATCCACTAACGTGGTTTTAATGCCTTCGTCACATAAAGTCGACAAACGCGCACCCCGACCTACCGAATGCCACAAGGGAATTTCGTAGGTGGCTAATGGCACAGAGACTTTATCCTGCCACGCGGCATCTAAGCTGGCTTGAGCACTAATTTTCATGGGCCCAACAAAACGCATAGGAACAGGTGCTTGAGTCACTTTAGGGCTCGCTTTAGCTGGAATAGGGGCCATTCATGGTGCCTTATAAATAATAGATACTAGGGTAATAGTTAGGGTAATAACTAGGGCCTAATTTTAACTAGCCCCATACGGTTATGCAATGACGATTAGCAGGGTTATTGAATACTCTACATCATGTACACAAAAAAGCCCCGATAACTCAAGGCTAACGGGGCTTTTTTTATAAAACAGAGCTTATAGCTTGTCTGCGTTCTCGGCTAGGTAAGAAGCAACACCTGCTGGTGAACCCTTCATGCCTGAATCACCTTTGGTCCAACCCGCTGGGCAAACTTCGCCATGTTCTTCATGGAATTGAAGAGCATCAACCAAGCGTAGCAATTCATCCATGTTACGGCCTAGAGGCAGATCATTAACGATTTGTGAACGCACTTGGCCTTCACGGTCAATGATGAATGCGCCACGGTAAGCCTTGCTACCATCTGCTAATTCAACGTCATATGCACGACAGATATCATGCGCCATGTCTGCAGCTAAGGTGTACTTAACTGGACCGATGCCGCCATCGTTGATAGCCGTGTTACGCCATGCATTGTGAGTGAAGTGAGAATCGATAGAAACACCAATCACTTCTACACCACGAGCTTTGAAGTCATCCATACGGTGATCTAAGGCAATTAGCTCAGATGGACACACGAAGGTAAAGTCTAATGGGTAGAAAAAAACCAAACCGTACTTGCCTTTAATAGCTTCAAAAAGGTTAAAATCATCAACGATAGTACCATTGCCTAATACCGCTGGTACTGTAAAATCTGGGGCTTGTTTGCCGACTAATACGCTCATAGCTGTTCCTCAATAATAGTTATTTTGTGTAGTTTAATTTATTCTGGGTCTGTTTCTGCAGGTGCCGCAGCGCTAATCATTTCAGATAGCTCACCTGACTCTGCTAAATCTGTGATGATATCGCAACCACCAACAAGCTCGCCTTTGATCCACAGCTGTGGGAATGTTGGCCAGTTGGCATACTTAGGCAATTCAGCGCGAATGTCTGGATGCTCTAAAATATTAACGAATGCGAAACGCTCGCCGCAGTTCATAAGATTCTGCACAGTTTGTGAAGAAAACCCACACTGTGGGAATTTAGGTGTGCCTTTCATGTACAGTAAAATGGCATTACTTTCGATTTGTTCTTTAATGGTGGTTAACGTGTCCATAATTATCATCTCGCTCATTTATGGTTGCATAATTCAATTGCGTAATTATAAACATATCCTACCAATTTAGTCAGTTATTATTTGGCGAAAAAAGCACCATAATTTGCATTATTTATAACGCTTATTAGCTTAGTTATTTGCAAGCAAGGGCCATTACCCCTATCATTCTCGTTTTAGGCGGCCATTTTCCATGCCCAACTCGTCTCCACGTCACTTTTTAACCCTGCTTGACCTAACGCCTAACGAGCTAAACTGGGTCATCCAACGCGCTATTGAACTCAAAGAAATCCGCAATTCGAACACTCCTTATGAGCCTTTTCGCAATAAGGTGTTGGGGATGATTTTTGAAAAGTCATCAACACGCACCCGCGTGTCGTTTGAATCAGGCATGGCACAACAGGGCGGACATGCCATATTCCTATCTTCACGGGATACCCAACTAGGCCGTGGAGAGCCTATTGAAGATAGTGCCCAAGTCATCTCCAGCATGGTGGACATCATTATGATCCGCACCTTTTCCCACGACCAAGTGGAAGAATTTGCTGCTCATTCCAAAGTTCCCGTTATTAACGCGCTAACCGATGACTATCACCCATGCCAGTTATTAGCTGATATACAAACCTTTGTTGAACACCGGGGCAGCATTAAGGGCAAAACGGTGACCTGGATTGGTGATGGCAACAACATGTGCCATTCTTTTATCAACGCAGCCAAGCAATTTGATTTTAAACTTAACATAGCTTGTCCAGACGGCTATTTACCAAATACACAACTGATGGCAGACAATGCCGACCGTGTGCACCTGGTGCAAGATCCTAAGCAAGCAGTCGTTGGTAGCCATTTGGTCGTGACCGACACTTGGGCATCCATGGGCCAAGAAGACGAAAAGAAAGCTCGAGAAGCTGCCTTTGGAAGCTATCAAGTTAACCCAGAACTAATGGACTTGGCAGAGCCAAGCGCCCTATTCATGCACTGTTTACCAGCTTACCGCGGTTTAGAAATTAGCCACAACATGTTCAGCGACCCACGCAGTGTGGTGTACGATGAGGCTGAGAACCGCTTACATGCTCAAAAAGCATTGATGGAATTTTTATTATTACAACCACAGACGTAAGCAGACCCTATGATTGAGTTACGACACCTGCGCACTCTATCCGCCCTTAGAGAAACGGGAAGTCTGGTGGAAGCAGCCGAAAAAGTATTTCTTACCCAGTCGGCTTTATCCCATCAAATTAAAGACCTTGAACACAAACTTGGCTTAGACCTGTTTATACGAAAAACCAAGCCAGTTGAATTTACTACTGCGGGTCAACGAATACTGCTTCTTGCAGATGATCTACTGCCACAGATTCGTAATACAGAGCGAGAGATTATCCGCTTAGCTGCGGGGGCTGTCGGTCGACTTAATATTGCCATAGAGTGCCACAGCTGTTTTCAATGGTTAATGCCAAGCTTAGATCGCTACCGTAGTGATTGGCCAGAAGTGGAACTTGATTTAGCCAGTGGCTTCAACTTCGCACCCCTGCCTGCACTACGAAATGGTGAACTAGACCTAGTGATCACCGCAAATCCTAAAGATTTACCAGGTATAAGCTATGTGCCCTTATTCAGCTATGAATCTGTACTTGCGGTAAGCAACCATCACCCATTAGCCAAAAAAGCATTTATAGAACCAGAAGATATCGCCGACCAAACACTCATTTGCTATCCGGTTGATCGCGACATGTTAGACGTATTTGTGCAATTCTTAGATCCAGCAGGAGTTGAACCTACGGCCATAAGACACGCTGAGCTCACAGTAATGATGATGCAGCTGGTGGCCAGTGGACGGGGCGTGTGCGCTTTACCAAACTGGGCATTGGACGAATATAGTAGTCGTGGTTATGTTACCGCAGTACCCATGTCTGAAGCCGGCATTTGGTGCACTCTTTATGCCGCAGTGCGCAGCGACCAAGCTGATAGCAAATACATGATGGATTTCTTGGTTACCGCACGAGAAACATCTGCAGCCACTCTGGTGGGTGTTAAACAGAAAAACCAACAAGGCCAACCTTTGAGGCCGCCTGAAGACTGCCTGTAGGTTGATGTGAACCCAGTTCACCTAAGGCTCTTGTGGTAACAAATACCACAAAGTCAGATTGAACCTAACAGGTAGGCATGATATAAAATGGGCCACACTTCGTGCATTGCCAAGAGCATTGCTCAACCTACCCTTTTTTGGCCCTACTAATGAAACCATGGTCTCCAACCAGTTGGCGTGAATTTCCAATATTACAACAACCAAACTACCCTAATTCTGACGCGGTAACTCGCGCTGAGCAACAGCTCGCTCAGGTACCTCCTTTAGTATTTGCTGGCGAAGCTCGAGCATTAAAAAAGCAATTAGCCCAAGTCACTGATGGTAAGGCCTTTTTATTACAAGGCGGTGACTGCGCAGAAAGCTTCGCTGAATTTAACGCCTCAAATATTCGTGACACCTTTAAAGTCATGTTACAAATGGCTGTGGTATTAACCTTTGCCGGCAGCTGCCCTGTCGTTAAGGTAGGCCGCATGGCAGGTCAATTTGCCAAGCCAAGGTCTGCCGATACTGAAACCTTTGATGGCATCGAGCTACCCAGTTATCGGGGCGATATTATCAACAGTACCGAGTTCACTTCTGCGGCTCGTGTACCTAACCCAGAACGTTTAGTACAAGCCTATAACCAGTCGGCTGCTACTCTAAACTTGCTACGGGCCTTTGCTGAAGGCGGTTTTGCAGACTTGAACAAAGTGCACCAATGGAATCAAGACTTCGTACGCACCAGCCCTCTTGGTACTCGTTATGAAGATTTAGCAGACCAAATTGAGCGCTCTTTAAGCTTCATGAATGCCTGTGGTCTTAACGCTGAAAATGCGCCACAACTTCATAAAACAAGCCTTTATACTTCTCACGAAGCCTTACTCCTAAACTATGAACAGGCCTTAACCCGTGAAGATAGCCTGACTAATGATTGGTACGATTGCTCTGCCCATATGCTTTGGATTGGAGACCGTACCCGCCAAGTCGACGGTGCCCATGTGGAGTTTTTACGAGGCGTCAAAAATCCATTAGGCTTTAAAGCTGGGCCCACTATGAAAGCCGACGATATGTTGCGTTTGCTGGATATTTTGAACCCAGATAACGAAGCTGGTCGCATTAACATTATTGCTCGCATGGGTGCGGATAAGGTAGAAACCTATCTACCTGGATTAATTAGAGCTGTGGAAAAAGAAGGACGCAAGGTGCTTTGGAGCAGTGACCCCATGCACGGTAATACCATTAAAACCCATACTGGCTACAAAACTCGCCAAGTAAAAGATGTATTACGGGAAGTGAAGAGCTTTTTTGACGTGCATGCTGCAGAAGGCACTTATGCTGGTGGTGTACACTTTGAGATGACCGGACAAAATGTGACTGAGTGCATGGGTGGTGCTCATGACATCACTGCAGAAGGGTTAGCTGATCGTTACCACACAGCATGTGATCCAAGACTTAATGCAGATCAAGCGCTAGAGTTGGCATTCTTAATTGCCGACACGCTTAAGCAGGCGCGCATCAACCGATAGCGCCAGCTCTTGTTGCTAGATGGTCAAACTAATTGAGCCATCTGGCACACAACAGCATACTAAAATTTCGTCTGCTTCCAAGGACACTAAACTGTCCTGTACCCAGTTGACCTTACCCGAGGTCAACTGCACTTTGCAGCTTCCACAGTAACCCCCACGACAGTTATAAGTCACCGGTATTTGGTGTTCTTCCATGCTATCCAGTAAAGAAAACTCTTCACCATAGGAAAAAATCTGCATGTCATTGATAGTGACTGTGGAACTCATAGGTTGTGGCACCAGCATTTACACGACCTCAACCATTAAAGGTCAAAATCATCAAAGTCTGCGTCGTCCATGTTGCTGTCGATAGCCCCTACAAGGTATGAACTAATCTCAGCTTCTTGAGGAGCAACTTGCACGTTATCGCTCACTAACCACGCATTCATCCACGGCAACGGATTGCTACGGATATCAAATATTTCTTCAAACCCCAAACCACGCAAACGTACGTTAGTAATATAATCGACGTAGTCACTGAGTATTTCAGCATTTAAACCAATCATTGAGCCGCCTTTAAACAGATACTTAGCCCATTCGCGCTCTTGCTCCGCCGCTTCTCGGAAAATCTCTACCACTTCATCTTTACATGATTCAGCAATAGCCACCATATCAGGGTCGTCTTGACCATTGGCCATTAAGTTGAGCATGTGTTGAGTGCCTGCCAAATGCAAGGCTTCATCACGGGCAATCAGTTTAATAACCTTGGCATTACCTTCCATAATTGCTCGTTCAGCAAAGGCAAAACTACAGGCAAAGCTAACATAAAAACGCACAGCCTCAAGTACATTCACAGAAGCGATAGTGAGGTACAGCTGGCGCTTTAGGGCACTCAAGCTAACAACAACTTCTGCACCATTAACCTGGTGAGTACCCTCTCCAAGTAAACTGTATTGACTACACATTTCAATAAACAAATCATAATAACGCGTCACAGATTCTGCACGCTTTACAATTTCTGGATTATCAACAATGTCGTCAAATATGATACTTGGATCATCCACTACGTTACGAATGATATGTGTGTAACTGCGGCTATGAACAGTTTCACTAAACGACCAAGTTTCAAGCCAGGTTTCAAGTTCTGGTAAAGACACTACAGGCAAAAACGCAACGTTAGGAGATCTACCCTGAACACTGTCTAGCAATGTTTGGTATTTTAGATTACTTAAAAATATATGCCGTTCGTGGTCTGCCATGGCCATAAAATCTTTACGGTCAGTGGACAAATCGACTTCTTCTGGGCGCCAAAAAAAAGACAATTGCTTTTCAATTAATTTTTCAAAAATGGCATGGCGCTGCTGGTCATAACGGGCAACATTAACATTTTGACCAAAGAACATAGGTTCTTTTAACGCGTCGTTTTTAACCTTATTGAAGGTAGAATAAGCCATGGGTATCTCGTAGGTGTACAGTTATATCTAAAGGGTTTCTAGGGCACTGCTCACTACAGTTTACAAGCGCCACTTTCACAGCCATCATCTTGATCATCATTAGCACCGTCACGGGTGTTATGGTAATACAAGGTCTTAACACCATACTTATAGGCGGTGAGCAGGTCCTTTAACAAGAGCTTCATTGGCACTTTTTCATTTTCAAAACGCGCTGGATCGTAATTGGTATTGGCAGAAATAGACTGGTCAACAAACTTCTGCATAATGCCAACAAGCTGCAAATAACCTTCGTTACTTGGAATGCTCCAAAGTAATTCGTAAGAATCGCGTAGGCGTTTAAATTCAGGCACCACTTGCTTCAGAATGCCATCCTTACTGGCCTTTACGCTGACATAGCCCCGTGGAGGTTCAATACCATTAGTACTATTGGTAATTTGGCTAGATGTCTCGCAGGGCATCAGGGCAGTTAAAGTGCTATTACGCAAGCCATGGTCTTTAATCTGTTGGCGCAAAGCATCCCAATCTAGCAGCAGTTCTTGATCACAGAACTTATCCACATCTTTTTTGTAGCTATCAATAGGCATTACGCCCTGGGCGTAGAAAGTATCGTCGTAGGCAGGGCATGCGCCCTGCTCTTGCGCTAAACGGCTAGAGGCTTGCAAGAGATAATACTGTACCGCTTCAAACGCACGATGAGTGAGTGCATTACCAGAACCATCAGAATACTTAGCTCCATTTTTAGCTAGGTAATACGCAAAGTTGGTCACACCAACGCCTAATGTGCGGCGCTTCATACTGGCTTCATAAGCCGCTGGAACTGGGTATTCTTGGTAATCAAGTAGGCTATCTAAGGCACGAACAATAAGGTCTGACAAATTTTCTAATTCGCTCAAATTGTCTAAAGCACCTAAGTTAAAGGCCGATAAAGTACATAAGGCTATTTCACCACTTGCATCACTAATACTATCCAAAGGTGCCGTTGGCAGAGTAATTTCTAAACACAAGTTACTCATACGTACCGGTGCTTTTTTAGGATCAAAAGCACTACGGGTATTACAGTGGTCTACGTTTTGCAGGTAGATGCGTCCTGTCTGCGCTCGCTCTTGAGCAAACTTACTAAACAAATCTACCGCTTTAACTGTGCGTTTACGGATAGTTTCATCGGCCTCATAGATGTCGTACAGTCGTTCAAACTCATCTTGATCAGCAAAGAAGGCGTCGTATAGGCCTGGCACATCGGAAGGGCTGAATAAGGTGATATTGCCGCCCTTAATCAAGCGCGTATACATCAACCGGTTGAATTGAACACCGTAATCCATGTGACGGGCGCGGTTTTCTTCTACACCACGATTATTCTTTAACACCAACAAAGACTCTACTTCTAAGTGCCAGATAGGGTAAAACAAAGTGGCTGCACCGCCACGAACACCACCTTGTGAACAACTCTTAACCGCTGTTTGAAAGTGTTTGATGAATGGAATCATTCCCGTATGGAATGCTTCGCCTCCACGAATAGGGCTTCCCAAGGCACGCAGGCGGCCGGCGTTAATGCCAATGCCTGCACGTTGGCTAACATACTTAATAATGGCAGAAGACGTGGCATTGATTGAGTCTAACGAATCCCCACACTCTATAAGTACGCAGGAGCTAAACTGACGCGTAGGCGTACGAACACCTGCCATAATGGGCGTAGGCAAAGAGATTTTAAACAAAGATACGGCATCATAAAAACGCTGCACATAGTCTAAACGGGTTGCTTTAGGATAGTTAGAGAATAAGCAGGCGCCCACCAATATGTACAAAATCTGAGCACTTTCATGGATTTGGCCAGTCACTCGGTTTTGTACCAAGTACTTGCCTTCCAGTTGCTTAACTGCAGCGTAGCTAAAGTTCATGTCACGAGAGTGGTCTAAATACTCATTCAGCTGATCAAACTCAGCATCTGTATAATCTTCCAACAAGGCACTGTCATAGCGCTTAAGGGCCACCATTTTTTTCACGTGCTCGCGTAAGTGCGGTGGTTCAAAACTACCAAAGGCACGCTTACGTAAATGGAATATGGCTAGTCTGGCCGCCATATATTGGTAATCCGGAGTCTCTTCGGAGATTAGATCAGCAGCAGATTTAATGATGGTTTCGTGAATATCTGCAGTGCGGATACCATCAAAGAACTGGATTTGTGCTTTAAGCTCTACCTGAGACACCGAGACATTATCTAAACCTTCAGCGGCCCAATCTATGACACGGTGAATCTTTTCTAGGTCGATTTTTTCTTCTCGCCCGTTACGCTTTTTGACCATCAAACCTTGCATTGATTTGCCTATGTTTTTTGTTTACTTTTGCTCGTTTTCAGCATTAAAGCTGAATGGCTTTTGTGTACTTAGCAGTTTCAGAAAACAGTGACGAAAACACCCTCAATCACTAGATATTGTGCCTACAAGCATAATACAACACCAAATATAGACATTTGCCTAGATAAAATCAAGCTGAAAAACGCCAAAAAACTAAACTATCTCTCTTGACAAAGTGCCAGGCCAGACAACCAGTGAGTCTCCAACCAGGCGTGTATTTATTTATTTTTTTGCAACCAATAAATACCCGCCTTGGTTGAGAAAATATGGGCTTGAGGGTAACCGACTGATACAATAGAAACTTCTGAATAAATGGCAGTTAAGGATTTTTAGCTCATGTCTCAAATAACAGTAGCAGTTGGCGAACTCTCAGTAAGCAACACTCTGCCATTCACCCTATTTGGCGGAATGAATGTACTTGAATCAAAGGATCTTGCTCTAGAAATTGCCGACCATTATGTCAACACTGCCCAAAAGCTCAATATTCCCTACGTATTTAAAGCGTCATTTGATAAAGCCAATCGCTCATCGGTGAATTCTTTTCGTGGCCCAGGCCTTGATAAGGGATTAGAAATACTTGCTGCAATCAAATCAACCTATAATGTTCCTATCATTACCGACGTACACGAACCACACCAGGCCGAAGCGGCCGCCGAAGTAGCCGACGTTATTCAGCTTCCAGCTTTCCTATCCCGCCAGACAGATCTTGTGGTTGCTATGGCAAAAACACAGGCCGTTATTAATATTAAAAAAGCGCAGTTTTTAACACCTAATGAAATGGCACACATCATTACTAAGTTTAAAGAAGCTGGAAATGACAGGCTGATGTTATGCGAACGAGGCAGTAGTTTTGGCTACAATAACTTGGTAGTGGACATGCTGGGCTTTGGGATTATGAAAGAGTTTGGCCACCCATTATTATTTGACGTAACCCATGCACTGCAAATCCCAGGTGGGCAGGCAACCGCAGCGGGTGGCAGACGCGCTCAAGTCACTCAACTTGCTCTAGCAGGCATGTCTCAAGGGATTGCTGGTCTATTTCTTGAAGCACACCCAGATCCAACAAAAGCCAAGTGTGATGGCCCCTGCGCATTACCGCTGGCACAGCTTGAGGCATTTTTAAGCCAAGTGAAGGCTGTAGATGATTTAGTAAAGTCATTACCGGCACTTGATACTCAATGCTAACGAATTAACCTAGAGTTCCTGACACTACAAAGTCTACGGCAGTTGACGTATGTTCGCTCTGATGATGCCACGATTCAGTATTTTGCCAGTGATTAACCCACTCTGTGTCGAGCTGTGGCCGCTCTATTAGCCGCTGTTTACGAAGCTGCAAAGGCGTATCCACAAAGAGCGACAGATGCACGCTATCGCGCAAGGGTTTGCTATAAGAAAACACACCATCAAGCAGCAGCACCCCACTAGGAACCAACTCAACTGATTGGTCACTTTCGCCATCTATCCAATGGAATGGTTTATAGCGTGCGCTAGCCCCTTCAGCCAATGGATCTAATAGATTTTTTTTGAATTCGGTGGTATTGAAATACGCTTGACGAGCTTGAGCTTGCTGCAATTGAGTTCTTTGTACTGCACTGAGCGGACGATAGAAATTATCTAACTTGAGCACCTGAGGGCGCGCCCAAGGTTCTATTTCTATTGCTAACGCTTGGCATAAGGTAGACTTTCCTGCGCCACCACAGCCATCTATAGCGATTATTAGAAGTTGATCGTGTTGATATCTGAGTTGCGCTAATTTAGAGATACGCTGAATTTGTTCTAACCACATTTTCCCTCCATGGAAAATAATTAACCAAAATTTAAAAAATAATCTAAATAATATACCGCTTAGGCTATCATACACCCTAACATGTTCATCTTTATAGGGACTAATAAATAGGGACTAATATAGAGACTAAATAGGAACTCAACCTCGAACTTGCGGAAACTTTAGCGCTAACACTTGCACCAGGGGGATTTGTTACCTAGTATCGATGTTATTAATCGCTATTCAACGTTTAACGTCATTCCTTATGCTTCTAGTTATCTCGCCTGCCAAAACCTTAGATTTTGAAACTCTCAGCCACACTCAGCTGTTTAGTCAAGGAGACTATCTGGCTGAATCTCAAGATTTAATCAATGTGCTAGCCCCCATGGCTCCCCAAGACATTGCCCAGCTAATGAAATTGAGTGATAAATTAGCTGCCCTTAACACTGCACGCTATGGCAGCTGGAACACACCTTTTACTGTAGATAACGCTAAACAAGCCATTTTAGCGTTTAAAGGAGATGTATACACTGGGCTAGAGGCGAGCACTTTAACCGATGCTCAGCTAACATTTAGCCAATCTCACCTACGTATTTTGTCTGGCCTGTACGGCTTATTGAGACCTCTGGATTTAATGCAGGCATATCGCTTGGAAATGGGCACCAAATTAGCCAACCCTAAGGGCAAGGACCTCTACGCATATTGGGGCAACACTCTTACTGAAGGTCTGAATAAGCTGTTGGCTGAACAAACCAACCCCATATTAGTTAACCTTGCGTCCAATGAATACTTCAAAGCCGTAAAAACCAAAGATCTGGCTGGTCGACTTATCACCCCAGTATTTAAAGATCGCAAGAATGGTAATTATAAAATTATTAGCTTCTTTGCAAAAAAAGCCCGTGGCATGATGGCCCGCTATATCATCGAAAATGAACTCAAAGACGTTGAAGATATTAAATCATTTGATAAGTCTGGTTACTATTATAGTGCCGAGCAAAGCACTAATGACCAATGGGTGTTTTTGCGGGAAGAAGTGTAAATAAGGCTATGCCAACCACATCCATAAAGCCCCATAACGGGCTGCTTTTCCTATGACGATGAGGCTCAAACACAGTTTCTTTGGCCAGCCCAAGTAACCCGCAGCCAAACAAAAACCATCGCCAATAATTGGCACCCAACTCAGCAACAGCAACCAGGCACCATAGCTGTGTAGCTGGTCAATCCGTATGGCCGGCAAGGTGAACATCTTTTCTACACGGTGTCTGATGGTTTGCTTAGCAACAGTTTGAGTTTTCCTCAGTCTACGGGCCAATAGGCCGCCCATAAAAAAGGTGACATACGCACCTAAACTGTTCCCAGAGGTTGCAATAAGCCATAACCAAAATGCATTCTCTGGCTGCTCTATTAACATGGCTGCCAACAAGATTTCGGAACCACCTGGTAACAATGTGGCAGCTAAGCCGCTATACACAAACAAAGCAAACCAAGACACCCTATTAACTCATTGGGTAAATTGATTCTGCGTACATATGCAGTTCTTCAAGAATAGAAATTTCACCGGGGTCCTTAGTCTTTTCACCCAACTCATTGAGCTCTTTGGCAAAGTGCTCATAGGTGCGAGCTCCAGAAGCAGAGGCATCGAGTAAACGTTCACTTCGAAAGGCTTCCCATGCTTGCATTTCGTCACCACTTAAAAGATGTGGGTAATTGCGGGCTTTTAAACGCAACAACATTGCTTCCAAACGGCTGTCAGTGAAAGCAAAACCACCTTCACTCCAGGTTTCCGGTTCTTGTTGATGCACTTGTTCCATCAGTTTCCGGTCATTGTTACTAAAGAAGCCACCTCCATAAAGCCCAGCATCAGGGTCTACGGCAGGGAATTCAGGCCGATTAGAAAAAGCGTCAACCAGTGCCGCACGTAACTCTGCGTCTTGCCGCAAGTATTGTAAATGTAGTTGGCATTGCGCTTTATCAATACTGAACTTCTGGGCTTGTTCGTCAGCTAACGTTTGTAACGGAGCCACCACAGGGCATTTATTAACGTGGATTTCTTTCACCGCTGGGCGCACAGCGTCTATCGGGAGCTGGTCTTTACGACTAAACAAAAGTTCTTGCAACTGCGCCGAGCTGCAGCCTTGCCACATGCGTGGGTCTTGGCGAAGATCAAACACCAGCGCACCATTGTTATTACTTGGATGTTTTGCAAAAGCGCCTACCAATGACAAATAACCGTTGTCCCGCCCATACATTGAAGAAACATGGAGTACTGGTTTACGCATTTGTAAATCTAACTGCCCCCACACTTGGGCTTTATGCTTAAGCTGAAACACATAGTTATATAGTCGGGGTTGGGCTTTTTTAAGTAAACGGGCTAATTCAATAGTGGCTCGCACGTCTGCCAAGGCATCATGGGCATTAGCGTGCTCTATACCATTTGCAGGCGCCAGTTGGTCTAACTTAAGGACTAATTCACCCGCTTCATTGCGGGGCCAGTTAATACCTTCTGGGCGTATGGCTGAAGCAGTTCGTACTAGATCGATTAAGTCCCACCGACTGTTTCCACCTTGCCATTCGCGGGCATAAGCATCAAAAAAGTTACGGTACAGGCCAAAGCGAGTAAATTCGTCATCAAAGCGTAAGCTGTTATAACCTAAGCTGCAGGTACCAGGCAGGCTCATTTGCTCATTAATAAGCGCCATGAATTCAACTTCTGGCAACCCTTCTTGTAAGCATTTTTGTGGTGTGACACCAGTGACCAAACAGGCACTTGGGGATGGAAGATAGTCATCAGCAGGACGGCAATACCACATCATGGGCTCACCAATCGGATTAAACTCTAGATCAGTACGAATGGCCGCAAATTGCGAAGGACGGTCCCAACGTGGATCCAGACCAAAGGTTTCGTAATCATGCCATAGCAATGTTTGAGTTTGGTCCGGTTGATAAGCCACGCGAGAGCTCCTTAAGGGCTGTGCCGATATTTACCGACGATAGGTTTGTTCTACGAATGGCATTTTACACACTCTGCAAGGCAATTGCTTGCCACGCACTAGAGCAAACACCTGTGTATCAATAGGACCATAAGCGATATCAACGTAACCCATGGCTAGGGGAGCGCCTAAGCTAGGACCAAACCCTCCAGAGGTCACTACACCGATCACGTCACCTTGAGCAGTAACCAGCTCAACACCTTCACGCACGGGGGCCTTACCTTCTGGCAACAAACCAACACGGCGGCGTTTTGGACCATTAGCCATTTCAGCAAGAATGATTTCTGCACCAGGAAATCCCCCTTCACGATCTCCTCCAGCACGACGACTTTTTTGAATACCCCAGGCTAAGTTAGCAGAGATTGGCGTTGTATCTTGCTTTAGGTCATGACCATACAAACACAAACCAGCTTCTAAACGCAGAGAATCACGCGCACCTAAACCAATCCATTCCACCTCATCAAAGGCTAGTAAACTTGCTGCTAGCGCTTCTGCACGATCATTGGCGACAGAAATTTCAAAACCATCTTCACCTGTGTAACCAGCGCGGCCAATAAAACAATCATGCCCTAAAATAGACACCGCTGCGGCATCCATAAACCGCATGTCCGCAACCTCTGGCGCCAAGCGAGCTAACACTTCGCTAGCCATAGGGCCTTGTAGGGCCAGCAGAGACCGGCTATCAAGCACTTCTAGCTTGATATCATTACCAAAATGAGCACGCATATGAGCGATGTCTTGTTCTTTACAACCTGCGTTGACGACCACAAAAAAATGGTCTCCCGCATTGGTCACCATTAAATCATCCATAATGCCGCCCACTGCGTTGGTAAAAAAACCATAACGCTGTCGCCCTTCCGCAAGGCCCACATAATCGGCTGGAATTAAACTTTCTAAAGCTAGGGCAACGGCTTCCATCGACGTGCCGGTAAGGCGTACTTGCCCCATATGGGAAACGTCGAACAGGCCGGCTTGAGCGCGACAATGCAGATGTTCTTGTTTTACACCCATGGCGTATTGCACAGGCATGTCGTAGCCAGCAAAGGGAACCATTTTGGCTCCTGCTTGAATATGCATGGTATGAAAAGGGGTGGTTAACAAAGAATTAGACATAGTTTCTCGCGGCTTTAATTCAAATTAAGGGTCTGCCGCGATTATAGCAAGTTTCCTATAGGAAACAAAATTTCTTTATGTGACTGCCAATTTATGGTGAGTTTATCGGGCAACTACCCATAAGACTAGTGCATCCTTCTCACTCAGGCTCACTAACGCATGACCCATATTGGCATCGTAATACATGCTATCACCAGCCACCATCGCTACAGGCTCGTAAAACTCAGTATACAACGCGAGCTCACCTTCTAAGACTAATAAAAACTCCTCTCCCTCATGACGAACCCAGTCACCAAAGTCATCAAAGCTACGTGCACGTACACGCGTTTTAAAGGGTACCATCTTTTTTCGAGCAAGGTCTGTTGATAGCAATTCGTGTTCATAAGTACTTGTTGGGTGCGGCGTACCCTGCCCTGACTTTGTCAGCACTCGGCGCCCAGAAGCCATTGTACTGCGGGGCTTAGCGAAAAGCTGAGGGATATCAATCTGCAGTCCATTGGCTAATTTCTGCACCGCTGTAAAGGTGGGGGAAATCTGCTCATTTTCAATTTTGGAAAGGGTTGAGCGCGCCAAGCCTGTTTTTTGACTGGCCTCTTCTAACGTTAAACCTAAACTTTGACGAATTTCCCGTAGGCGCTTACCTAGCTGCAGTGGCTCTACACTAGCTTGCAGGCCAGAACCTGACTCAATCTTTAACTCTGGCATATCTGGTTGTTCTGCGGACATGGTATAGCTCGTTGGTTTCAAAGGATAAAGCCTATGCTAACACGGCTCCCGTCTGGCGTCATGCCATGACAATCAATAGCCTACATAGAAGAAACATAATGGGGAAATATTTCCTATATGCTAATTTATTGATTGAAAGGAATCAAAATGATATGCTTACGGCCAGTTGTATTGGTCTATCGACTATAGGTTGAATATAGGTTGACTATAGGCCCTTAACATTTTAATAATTGATATCAGGAACCAAAAAACATGAGCAACATTCCTGCTGAATTGCTTTATACCAACTCCCACGAATGGTTGGCCGACAATGGCGACGGTACAGTTACTGTTGGTATTACCCACCACGCCCAAGAATTGTTGGGCGACATTGTATTTATTGAAGCGCCAGATGTTGGCCGCAACCTTGATGCTGGCGAAGAATACACCGTCATTGAGTCAGTTAAAGCGGCTTCAGACTCATACGCTCCTATAGCTGGCGAAATAATTGCCTTTAACGATGCCTTAGAAGATGCTCCTGAAACCGTTAACGAAGACCCTTATGTCGAGGGCTGGATTATGAAACTTAAATTGGCAGACGACGCCGACTTAAGCACGCTCCTTAGCGCTGAAGCCTATACCGACGTTGTTTTCAGCGAAGACTAAGCCACAACTTTTAACGCACAAAGCCCGTATTGTACGGGCTTTGTGCGTTGTTAATTGCACCAAGTGAGGATCCTCCATGTCTGCACCTACTCTCGCCCCAACACCTATTACACAACTACTTCAAACCAACGCTTTTATCGATCGTCACATTGGCCCCAGCGTTAGCGATAATGAAATTATGCTGCGCCACCTTAACGTGGCCAGTATTGAGGAGCTGTTAGACCAAACAGTGCCAGACAGTATCCGCTTGACCCAACCTTTAAATCTGCCAGCCTCGCAGTCTGAAGTAGACACCCTAGCCCAACTCAAAGAGATGGCCAGTAAGAACACAGTCAATGTTTCTTGTATTGGCATGGGCTACAGCAATACCTTAGTGCCGAACGTTATTTTACGTAATGTCATGGAAAACCCTGCTTGGTATACGGCCTACACTCCGTATCAGCCAGAAATTGCCCAGGGCCGCTTAGAAGCTTTACTTAACTACCAGCAGATGATCATGGACCTTACGGGCATGGAATTGGCTAACGCGTCATTATTAGATGAAGCAACCGCCGCTGCAGAAGCTATGGCTCTGTGTAAACGCGCCAACAAGAAGAAGAGTGTCACCTTCTTTGTCGATGAAAACACCCACCCACAAAACCTTTCTGTCATGCGCACCCGGGCAGAATACTTTGGGTTTGAAATTGTCACGGGCAACCCAGCTACAGATTTATCCCAACACGATGTATTTGGCGTGATGGTACAGTACCCTGGTAGTGACGGCTCTATCTGTGATTTAAAGAGCATCATTGATGCAGCTCACGAACAAAAAGCCCTCGTTGCCGTTGGCGCCGACATTATGAGTTTAGTATTACTCCAATCCCCTGGTGAGCTAGGTGCTGATGTGGTGTTTGGCTCTAGCCAGCGTTTTGGTGTGCCGTTAGGTTTTGGTGGCCCCCATGCTGCATTTTTCGCCAGCAAAGATAAATACAAGAGGTCTATTCCCGGTCGTATTATTGGCGTTTCAATCGACACCAAAGGCAAGCCTGCGTTACGTATGGCCATGCAAACTCGTGAGCAACACATTCGCCGTGAGAAGGCCAACTCCAACATCTGTACGGCCCAAGCTCTACTAGCCAACATGTCGTCTTTTTATGCGGTCTACCATGGCCCTGCTGGCCTACGCATCATCGCTACACGCATTCAACGCTTAACAGCAATTTTGGCTGCGCAACTGGACACTTTAGGGTTTCCAGCCAGCAACCTAAACTTCTTTGACACCTTAACCTTAGCTACCAATGGTCAGCAGGATGCTATTTATCAGCGCGCCCTTGATGCGGGTTATAACTTGCGTAAAGTCGGTACAGACCGCTTAGGCATCAGCCTTGACGAAACGACCCAAGTCACGCATATCCAAACTTTGTTGAATATCTTTGCTGGCGCTCGAGTCGATTTTGATCTAGCCGCAACAGACAGCGTCTGCAGCAGTATTAGCATGGGCATGCCTAATGAATTAATGCGTGAGGACGCTATTCTAGAACACCCTGTTTTTAACAGCTACCACAGCGAAACAGATATGCTGCGCTACATGAAGAAGTTAGAAAACAAAGACTTCTCTTTGGTTCATGGCATGATTCCATTAGGGTCTTGCACCATGAAGCTAAACGCTACAGCACAAATGGCTGCGGTTACTTGGCCTGAATTTGCCAACATGCACCCGTTTGCACCTACTGACCAAACCCAAGGCTACATGGAGTTGATTCGCTCATTAGAAGCTCAGCTGGTAGAAATCACTGGTTACGACCATGTGTCTATGCAACCTAATTCTGGTGCCCAAGGTGAGTACGCAGGCCTTGTGGCTATTCGTAAGTACCAGGCCAGTATAGGTGAAGGTCATCGTAACGTTTGTATCATTCCTAGCTCTTCTCATGGCACCAACCCTGCCAGCGCATCCATGGTGGATATGAAAGTAGTAGTAGTGGGTTGCGATAGCTTTGGCAACGTTGATGTAGCAGAGCTTAAGGCCAAGGCTGAACAACACGCTGAG
>Ga0308019_10000291_pt1 | contig 31196 bp, 14 predicted proteins | sample Neamet284_FD_203135 | JGI IMG/M metagenome (GOLD analysis project Ga0308019, IMG submission 203135) | Marine microbial communities from water near the shore, Antarctic Ocean - #284 | ecosystem: Environmental > Aquatic > Marine > Unclassified | place: Southern Ocean | collected 2014-10-01
CAGGCAGCACCAGTTCAACAACAGTATCAGCAACCTCCTCAAGGCGGACTCTGATACCTTAGTTTCACTGAAGTTACTTCACCCTCCTCTTCTTTTGGAGGTGTGAAAGTTTACCCCAGGCGCTTCGCTTGATTTGATGCCTAATTGGTATGAATCGGTTTCACTGGTTCAAAATGTCATGCTGGTTCAAAATGCCATGCTTACACCAACATCGAATAATCAGATTCGTGCGTGTTGAGCAATCATCCCATCCTCTCAAGGCATGGTTAGCACCTTTGGATCGCTTGCGTCCTTTTGACACAACAGTATCCAACATTCGCATGAATGCAGTGTGACGTCTATGCTTGGTTCGAAATCGAATCAAATACCTTGGTTCGGAACTGTACTCTTCTCTGTGCTTCTACAGTAATGTTCTGTACTTCGACTGTTCACGAGGTGCCTGAGGTCTGAAACTTGTTCCGAGCGTCGCTAAAGAGTCAAAAACTGTCATAGATGCTGTGACGGGCCGATGAACTGGACCGCCTCAAGCAAATCTCACCAAAGGGAAGTTCAAGGCAAGGCAAGGCAAGGCAAGGCACGAGCATCGCTAATTGCAATAATTGTCTTAGATGCTGTGACGGGCCGATGAACTGGACCGCCTCAAACAAATCTCACCAAAGGGAAGTTCACGGCAAGGCACGAGCATCGCTAATCGCAATAATTGTCTTAGATGCTCGTGACGGGACCTGAGACCTGGACTGAGCGAAGCGAGGGAAGGTCGAATGGTCGTCGTGAACTGTACTCTTCTCAAAGATTTGCCCGTTCACGTGATAGGTACGAGCATCGCTAATCGCAATAATTGTCTTAGATGCTCGTGCCGGGATTCGAACCCGGGTCGGCGGGATGAAAACCCACTATGATGGACCTAGCTACACCACACGAGCGACAGCCGTTCCACCGACCACCCCTTGATAATGATTCGCTCTATCAAAGACGAGAGAATGATGCCTTATTCGGTCATTTCATGCTCCATCTATGGTCGCATCAAGTTCGATATTCGACCACCATCTCCAAGCATACCAAATTGGTATGGTCGCAAGAATCATTGCAACAGCCAAAGCGATTTCATTCTCGAGAAACCAATTCATTGCCTCGATTGCGGAATTCCCATACACTCCAATCAATATTGCTTCCAGTCCAAAACGTAATCCTCTTCCACACAGTCCAGCGATTAAGAACGGTTTCTTTTCCATTTCGCCCATTCCTGCAACCCAGCCAAATACCTTGTAAGGGATTGGTGAAAAGGCAGCGATAAAAATACCGAAAGTACCGTATTTGAGTGTCAGAGCCTCAATTTTATCAAGATGTGCCTGTTTAGAAAACCGACTTAAGAAACTCCGGCCCCATCGTTTTCCGATCCAATAACCGACCATGGAGCCTGCTACAGAGGAAAGCGTGACCGTTAACCATAGCCAAATCACCATTGGGACGTTCCCAATTGTATCTGCAAGCATTGGGATGTAGAGCAAATCCGGGGGGAATGGTTGAATAATCGCTTCAGTAAATGAGACTACAGCAAGGGTTGCAGGTCCAAACACATCGAAAAAGTCGAAGAGAGTTTCCCGTAAAGACCCCATCCTCGACATGAAGGTGGCTTAGTCCACCCATCAATGAAGGTGTGGGTGTGCGGTGGCTTCAAGGAGGACATTCTTCAGTGGTGGACTTGATGCGAGTTCTTGATACCGCTGCCTTGCTTCATTGGCCAGTAAGTGAACTTACAGGCAATATTTGTGCTGTGCGTCAACAGGCCGAACTTGAACGGGTCAGCCCACAACGCTGGATGTTAGTCCAAGCTCTCGATATCGATTGGCGTGATGTTCCTCCAAAATGGCTCAAAGAGGCCAAAGAATGTGCTGCTCAAAGTGGAGACCTTCCTCGACTTTCTGATGTTGACTTGGATGTCTTGGCTCTTGCACTTGGTCTTAATCTTCCTTTGGTCACCGATGATTACCGTTTACAAAATACAATGAATGCTGCAGGAAAGCAATCGGCTACAGTCGGAACAAAAGGGGCGAAGCAAGTATGGAAATGGGAATTACGGTGCACAGGTTGCCGTATTTCCATCGATGTTCCCGAAAATGTATCTCGTTCTAAAAAGGGCGATGTTGGTGATTGTGACCGATGTGGCTCACCACTTGTTTTGAAGCGAAAGAGATAACTCATTCTTCCGAGGAAGAATCCATTGATTCAAGGGCAGAAACTTTCCGTTCTAGTACATCGACTTCCATTCCAGCGGGGTCAATACCAACTGCTCGAGCACGTTGTACAAGAAGTTGAGATGGAGTCCGGCCGTCTGCTTCAAGGTCGGTCAAGGTTTGGGATGTGTTGGTCAACCCTTTCTGGAATTCACCTTTTGAACGGCCTAATGCATGTGCCATTTTCGGCAAGCGTTCAGCACCAAATAGGATAAAAAATAATCCAACAAGAATCGTGATTTCGAGAGGTCCTAAACCGCCAATCATATTTCTTCCTCAACCCTTGGAGTAGGGTTGTAGTGTTGAAGGCTTCGGCGAAACGGATTGTTTTTTGTTCTTTATCCACCGGAGACCGGAGGCAGCAAAGCCAATTCATCTCCGTGGTTCAATTCAATGTACTTCTCACATTGTAAACCATTGATTGCAAACACAAGACCTCGTTCACTCCACTCTTGAAGTGAGAGAATCTGTAGCACATCCTCGATTTTTGAAAAGGGTTGAAGTGCAATACTGTGTCGTTTCCAACCGAGTGTTTCAGCCAGAGGGCCAAATGCCAGAAGAGTTATTTCTATAGCCTCTGCATCGTTCATGGTGATGCTTTGAAGCGGTAGTTTATCAACGCACTCGGTCGTCCTCAAGGTATGGGACCGGTAATGAAAGCAACCAGTTTGTGGAAAATTTATCCATCCGGTGAATCTTCTATTCAAGCGGTTAAAGGAGTTAATGTGACGATTGAAGTTGGAGAAATGGTTGCCATCATGGGCCCTTCAGGTTGCGGAAAAACTACTTTACTCAATATTCTCTCTGGAATTGATGAACCAAATTCGGGAGAAGTCACGGTCAAGAATCAACCTCTGTTTGGAATTTCTGACGATGCCCGAACTCGAATGAGAGCGGAACATATGGGCTTTATTTTTCAAGATTTTAATCTCCTACCTGTTCTTTCCGCTGTTGAGAATGTGGAACTACCATTGTTATTGCTTGGGAACTCTGCATCTGAAGCGCGCAAAGGTGCACTTGCGGCTCTCAAATCAGTTGGATTGGAGGACCGATCAGAACATCGTCCAGCCGAGTTATCAGGCGGTCAACAACAACGTGTGGCTGTTGCTCGAGCCTTAGTTCACAATCCGGCCATCATCTTTTGCGACGAACCTACAGGCAACCTTGATTCTGGGACCTCTGGCGAAGTACTCGAACTCCTTCTTCGCTTGAATCATGAACGTAACACGACCTTTCTCATTGTCACACATGATTCTAACATAGCGGAACATTGTTCTCGGACTCTGCGAATGTCAGATGGCGTGATCATCGAAGACCAAAGGAAATCAGAGGAGGAGTGACACTGCTGATTCAATTGACCATTCTTTCGATAATGGTTGCTCTGTTGTGTGCAGCATCCACATATGGAATTGGTCGTTGGAAGCAACTTGGTTTCTGGAAAGTTGCTTTACTTATTCTTGGCCCGGTGGCTGATGCCTTAATCGGTTATCTGTTTCTTGATTGGCTTTCCGTTTCAGGATTGACTTTATGGGCAGGTGCTTTTGCTTTAGGGATCATCAGTCATGTGTTGGTGCAACCGCTTCTTGTCCCGCAGCGACTCGTCGTTTGGCGCTTGGCAAAGCAAAATATTCTCCGACGAAAACGCCAAGCAGCACTGCTGATGGTCGGCTTATTCATCGCATCAGCAATTATTACCTCATCTATGGTTGTTGGTGACTCATTGGATGCCACCGTTCGGTATGAAGTCGAAGGGGCATGGGGTGAGACCGACATCACCATTTCTGGGTTTGACCTTTCGATTGGACAACGGGTCACGCTTTCGGAATCTCTTGCCAATGACATGTGGAATGGAATCCAAGATGATTCTGTACTACGAGGCGTCATCAAGGGACAACAACAGGGATTGATTGCATCTGCAAGTGTAGCGTCTGTTGATGCATCACTCACTGGCGTTACATGGATGGCGATGAACAGTACTATTGATGCTGAAGCATTATGGCCAAATATTGGTTCAAAGTCTCAGGGAATACGTTATGCTGATTTGTATGAAGCGAATCTCTTTTCGACTCAAAAATATGTAGCAGTGAATGAAGTCTTGGCCGATGAGTTGGAAGTCTCTGTCGGTGATGAACTTGAAATCGGGTGGTATGTCTCACAAGATAACAAAAGAGTTCGTATTGAATCCTCATTGAAAATCCTCGAAATTATCGCCAATGAAGGCCAAGGTGCATCAGCCGGTACACAAGCACCAGCCTTGTTCACTGATTTATCAACTGCACAATCACTTCAACAACTCAATGGAAGCATCAATTCCTTGTACTATGCAGTCGATGATGACTTTGACGGCGCAGAACAGATCGAACCAATCGTTGATGACGTCGAACAACTCCTCGACCGATTGATTCGGGCGGCAGATGTAGGGTTGAAAGTGGATTCAGATGAAAATACGAACTCATTGACATTGACCTCTAGCCAAGGGTTAGGACGTCTTTCAGGAGAATTGGTGCGAGGGCTGAGGGGTAATTTGAGTCAGATATCTCCTGGTTCAAGCATGATGGAAGTCTTGCAGGTCCCGATAATTGAACTTGTGGAGAACGAGCAACAGATACTCACACTTGCTGATTCCGATATCTCTCAATTGAGAGCTGGTGAACGCGGACTTTGGCATTTTTCTCCAAGTGGAGCCGGTTTCCAAATCAATGGTGATGGAAATGCTTGGGTATGGAGGGTTGATGAAGGGGGGATTGCGAACGATTTTACTCTTGACGCTTCAGGTGCCTATGGCTTGATTGCAACCGATTCAGGCCTGATTGTCGGCTATGAGGGTGATGTTGAAACCGAGGAATGGGCTTCGTATGACAGCGAGGGTGAAATGCTCTCTGTAACGGCCGATCTGAATCGATGGTGGGCACTTGAGCAAACTTCATCTTCCTTCAAACTACATTCGTTTTCTCTCGATTTGGAACAGCATACTATCACCAATCTCTCACTTCCGATTCCATCTACGGTACTTTCTACCCAGTTATATTTCGATGAGTACCTTTATTTGGAAATAGAAAGTCTTCTGTCCTCGACTCATTATCGCTCGCCGAGTGTAGATATTTCCTTCTCTGAGTTGGAACACGAATCTCAATGGTCTTTGACCCCAACCACCTCTTCAACAGTTCCTCTTCATTCATCTTGTAATGGCCATGCCTCTGTGACGTTGCCACGGGAGAGTCAGCATTGGTGCACAGTTGGGAATGGGCTTATCCGATGGGACTCGGAAACTGAACAAATTGAATCGCTACGAATACCAATCGTTTCAACGGCAGGTGGCTTAGGAATCCTACCGCAATTATTCTTGGCGTTTGGAGGCGAGCAATCACCCGTCGTTGTTGATGAAGGCGAGGTGCTCTTCAGTCAACGCCTCAATGAATTGAATTTGTCTGCACATGAGAGCGAAGTGTGGGTAAAGGGGCTCATTCCCTACGCTTTTGGTGACAATACTGCCTATCGCTTGAACTTCTCTGGGACCTATACTGACCTTGAAGGTATGGAAAGTCTGTCAGAACTCGATGCAGTTATTCTTGGCCTCGTGTCATTGAGTGATGGAGAACTTCTGGCCTCTGCGGGTGAAGATGAACGTTCAATGGTTGTTCTTTCAGTTCCTGGGGATTGGGATGATACTGCAAAGATATCACTCACTTCTTGGTTAGACAATACTTCGAACGCATCTCATGCAAGTTTGAATATTCGGGCCGTGAAGGTGGAGGCTGCGGCAATTGCCGAGGAATCTTCAGGTATTCTTGCGGCTATGTTTTTGGTTTTCGGAACATTTACCATCGCAGCGGGAATATTGCTCGTGCTGACAATTGTGATGATGTTAGCCGAAGCAAGGCGTTCGGAACTCGGAACAATGCGGGCTTTGGGAGTCACACAATCAGATGCTCGAGCGCTTGCAGTCCAAGAAGGAATTATCCTCTCAGCCCTGGCGAGTTTGTTGGGTGCCATAGCAGGATTGTTTCTTGCATGGTTCATCAGCATTGGATTCGATAATATGTTTTCATCCGTTGGTTCGAATCAATTTGCTTTTGCATGGGAATGGACTTCTTTATTCTCAGGTGCAGTTTGGGGCTTCCTTCTGGCAATAATCACGCTATGGGGATCTGCTTTTTGGACCTCGAAATTGAACATTATTGTGGCACTTAAAGGTGGCCGAATTGCACGCTCAGAAGGACTCCCATGGCCCCTTCTTCTTCTTCAAATACTTGCTTTTGGAGCTGGTTCTCTTTCTCTTCTCCTCTTGCTTGTTCTTGGATTCGATACAGGTGTTGCCTATTTCCTATGGATGATATCAGGCGTCTTTGTCATCGTCGCCATCGTTCCGTTCTTTACATGGGAGTTGCCGGTATTCTTGCGTTCAAAAAATAAGTTTTGGAAAGATCTTTGGAGAAATGCAAGTCGGAATACACTGGCCATGCTTGGTACAACGCTGTTGATTTGGACGGTAGGACTCTCTTCACTTGACCCGGTACGTAAAGGCATGGAGGCGGATGAACTTTCATTCATCGTTCTCGGATTAGTTGAAGTCTTTGCTGGGGTTCTTTTGTTGACCAGTGCAGCCCCTCTCGTCGTTAAACGCTTAGGCAAATCAAAATTATTAACACGCCGCTGGGGACCGGTACTCCCAGTTTCCCTTGCCTACCCATTGGCGACACCAGTTCGTACTGCTGTGGTAATGGGTATGTTTTCAATCACCGTTTTTTCCGTCATAGTCTTGGGTGGCTATGCCGAACAATTTGATAATTACACGAGTTCCTTTGTCGAAGACGCCGAAGGTGATTATGAATTATTATTGACAGGTTCTCGCTCGAGCCCCATCGAGTTGTCTGAAAATATATCCGACTGGAACCTCTCATCAGCTCTTGAAGGCCAAATTGATTCAGTAGCGAGGATTCATCGCGGCGAAGTGTTTCTCGAAGATGCCGAGGGTGAACGAATGCCCTATGTGGTTCGAGGTTTCGATGACGCTTTTGCACAGCATGGCGGTTTGCCTCTTTACACATGGGATTCATCATTAGGTGCTGATGAAGTTGAAGTTTGGAATCTTGTGTCTTCGCGTGATGATTTGGTAATCCTTGATGCATCATTTGGACTTGAATCGATTACTGATGGAAGTGGTATTTCATCATTGAGTTTTTCAATTGGTGAATCAATTTCTCTAATTGATATTTCCAACCCTGGAAACACCCGTTCTGTGAGGGTGGCAGGCTTCCTTGAACAATCATCATATCTGTTCTCTGCGGGCGTGTGGATGAATGATGATATGGTCATAGAGCAGTTTGATGGACGCCTCACTCGCATGTATGTGAGTGTCTCGGATAATGCCCAACCATCAGATTCATATCAGGATGATTCAGTGATGGACTTTTCTCCAACAGGCAAGAACAAAGATGTCCGGTTGGCTGCTGCTGAATTGGAATCAGAACTCTCGCCATTGCTCAATGCCAAAGGAATCCAGGTCTCAGTTATTTCAGACGAAATTCTGTTGCTTCAATCGCTGGTTCTGGCATTACTCGGTATTTTTGAAGGATATCTGGCGTTAGGACTGATTGTTGGGATCGCTGGAATTGGGGTGGTCACGGTCCGGTCGGTCTCAGAGCGTACAAAATCGATTGGTATCTTACGGGCACTGGGTTATCGGAAGAATATGGTAATCCTTTCATTCCTAATCGAAGTGTCATGGGTGAGTGTGTTGGGGATGCTGAATGGTATTTTGGTTGCGATAGGCTTTCACCGAGCACTTTATACTGCGTTTTGGAAAGACCAAGGTGCAAGTTTTAGCCTTCCATTTGAATCGATATTTTTAGTATTCTTCGGCGGCTGGGTGCTCGTTTTATTGGCCACCTTCATCCCCATACAGAGAGCAGCCAAAATTCCTGCTTCGGCGGCATTGCGTGAATCTTGAACGATGTGTAACTTTTAGAAACTGACCAAAGTATTGGTGCGGATTGATCATTTGTTAGCGACAAAGCCCTCACCGTCGGGCATTCCTACAAACGTATCACTCCACTTGGCTGTGAAAACGATAGGCTGAGAGGTGGATTTTTTTTAGAGTTCTCTCATTCCGTTCATAAAACCTCAATTTTTGCACTCCTATAGTATAAATACGACGCATTTCGTGGAGGGGAATACCGAACCATCGGAGGTATAGATATGCGAAAAATAACCCCTATGATTCTCGTCACCTTGTTGCTTGTGAGTGCGCTCTCAAGTTTCGATTTTGCCGAGCTAGAAGAAAATGAAGTAATTGAAGACGCAGGTGCCCGTGCGGGTGCTGATGCAGAATTGGTTGCTATCACAAACCCGAAAGAAACAGTTTGCCCAGCTCCACCGGCTGCATGCCGTAATGTGATGAACGTTGGAGATGAAACTACATTCTCCGCTTACATCCAAAACAGTGGCGATGCTGATATTACTGAAATGACTTACAGTGTAACTGTGTATCTTTCTGATGCTGCTGGTAACCCTGGTATGGTTGCAAAAGATCTAACTGGAGCCGATTTGACTTGGACCAATAACGATGTTATTTGCACTTCTGCTGGAGTTTGTGACTTCACATCACTCGCTGCTGGCGATGTCCTTGGTGGCGGAAAGCATATCATGTCCGTGAGTGGTTCTCCAATTATTTGGACTCCAATTAAGGGATTGTATGTTATTGAAATCATTGTATCTGCAGACGCAGACGCAGATTCTGGTAACGACGCTCAACAAATCTATGTGGCTGTTGAAGATTGGTTTGACATCCAACTTGATCTTGTTTGGGATTCTGCTCTCGAGATGGAAAATGGTGCTGGGACCAAAGATTGGTCACTCACTGTGACTGCAAACGGTTCAGATACATTTGACCCTCGTGAAGTCAGAGTCCGCCTCCAAACTGTTGGTGCAGTCTCCGCAGCACAAACGACAACAATTACCAGCGATGCCGGTATCAACTCTATTGATGGTTCAACGACAAATATTTGGACTGCTGGAACGAGCATGACTGTTGATGTTGCCGAAAATGTTTCGACCGACCCCTCAACTATCACGACCGGAACTCGGTCTGTCCTCTCTACTTGGGTACTCTCAGGCCAGCTTACCGTTGATGTGGCAAACACTGCTGAAGCATCCTATGGGCTAAAGGCATCCTTGGTTGATTACACACAATACGCCCAATGGGATAGTTGTAGTTACACTGACAATGCTACCAACGAAACCTATGATAATTTCTGTGAGGAATCCACGACGAAGGACGCATACCCTTCTACTGACTCTTCTATGATTGAAGGATTCGCCACCATCTTTAACGACATCCGTATCTCTGATATATCTGTAGTTCAAGGCTACAACGCTGATGGAAGCGGTCAAGGAACTTCTCGAATCTCCGACTCCAATGGTGGAGATCTTAACGTTGGAGCTTCCTACCTTCATGTTCAAGTTGAACACCGAGGTAGTGAAGCCACTTCATCGTACAACTGGTCTGTTGACTTCACTGTTACGGACCCAGTTGGAGGAGTAGTTTCTATGATTAATGCTACAACCTGTGAAGCCGTTGAACCTGTTTATCTTGAGTACAAACCTCTCGGACTTGGCATTGGTGAAGAATATCAAGGATATGCCTGCATGATGATTGACTTGAACATGGATGGCGAATACACCTTCACCGCTGACCTTGTCAATGATTCAAAAATGGTCGATGCAAAGCCTTCAAACAACGACCAAACTCTGACGTTGAATGTTCGAAACAATGCTCCAATCATTACTTCTCTCGATTTGTTGAACGATGGCGACCTCTACTTCGGACAAGATGACCTGCTTTCAATGTCGGTTCAAGTGTTCGATGTTGATGACCCATCTGCAACCAACCTCGAAATTGAATGGTCACATGCTGGAACTGCTCTGCCAGGTTGCGAACGAGCGAATATGCAACTCACTTGCTCAATCTTTATCGAAATTGATTATATCAAGAACTTCCCCGTTTCCGTTACTGTTTACGACGCACACGGTGGAGAAACGAGTAAAGAAATGGACCCGATGATCCAAATTTGGAATGATGGCAATTATGCTGCTGTGACAGATAGTGGATTGACCTTGTCCTACTCGTTACTCTATTGGAACGATGCTCCATTCACCATCACCGCAACTGATGGCGCAGCATTTACTGGACAAACACTTCCTGGATACTCTGGTACCTATGATTCGGTCGGCGTTATCGACTACATTCCTTCGACCACTTACTCCGCAGAGGATGTATTGAGCCAATCGATAACTGTTGAATTCGACAAGAGTAATGGAGCAACTTCGCTTTGGTATGTGAATAATGCAAACTGGGCATTGCTACCTGGTGCACCAACAGATGTTGATGCTACAACTGGGAGATTCGATTATTCCATCCCTGCAAATTCCCCAGTCCTCACTAGTGGAAGTTTTGTGCTCATGGGTGGCTCTTTAGCTTTGGCTGTGGAACCAACTGCTAGCATTTCCGGATTTGAGGCTGTTGCTGGAAAGGCAGGTGCAATCATCCTAAATTGGGACGTTGTTGGAACCATGCTTGAAGGAGACAGTATTGACATCACTATCTGTGAAACTGTGAATTGCACAACCGCATTTGAAATTGGATTTGCTTCTGGAAAAACATCGTACACCTACTCCGGACAAAACACTATTCACGGGACAAACTACACTGTTTCAGTTGCAGTTTGTAACGAAGTTGGATGCAGTTCACCGATTGGTACGAAAACGGTTATTGTAGACAGCGCAGTTGACGGAGCAGCAGCAGCTACTGGTCTGACCATCGCAAATGGAACTACTTGGACAGTCTCTTGGACCGCTTCAGGTGACCAAGGCGATGTTGCATCATGGAATGTCTGTTATCTAAGGCAGTCTTTCACTGCGGCTGAAATGGGCGAAACTGAATGTATTGGTACTGATAGCACATCAATTAGTATTGACATCTCGAATTGGTCTGCTGGTACATACACCTACCACTTTACTGCAGTGCCAGTTGACGCACTTGGTAACACTTTTTCTGCAGGTTCAATGAACAGTATCGATTACCAGCGTGATGCAGATACCAGCAATCCTGATGACGGAATAATCATTATTGTAGATGAAACTTCAGCCGGTATCGGTGCGTTTGCATGGGGCCTAATTGGTGGTGTCATTGTAATCGCTTTCATCGCCGGTGCTTTCATCCTCTCACGTGGTGGATCTGGCGACGAAGGAAAGGACTGGGATTACTGATCTCAATACCCTGCCAATAAGCAATCATCCCTCCTATCTGGAGGGAAGAGCCGCTGAGGGGGCTGTTTCGACGGCCCTCTCAGCCTACTTTCTTTCTTTAATCATCATTCGATTTTTAAATGGCTGAAGGGAATGAATGCAAAGTCTCATCATTCGAATGAATTCCAGACTCTGTTCTCTTCTTCAAAATCATAATTTTCTTATCAATAATACGACAAATAATGTATTCCATCTACGCTCAAATTTTACGTTTGTAATTTTTACAAACTGTTCGTTCTACTTAGGGTTGTAAATCGACCTCAGTATGCCGATTCAAAGCGCTCTTTCAAACTGAGAAATCAAACGTTTCGCACCCCAATTCCTATAAGGGGGACAAGGCGTGGGATGCTTTGCATACAATCCGTATGAGGTGAATGACATGTTGGGAATAACAAACACAAAGAAAAAAACTGTCTTTAACGGAATTGGCGTAGCACTGTTGTTGTGCGCATTGATGGCCCTAATGCCTATGGCTGGGTTCGTCGATAACAACGCAAGTGAAGTGGAGTTTGTAACTACAAACGACACAGCGGTGGAAAACTTCCCCGTTTTGCCAGATACCAAGAAGACCGTAGAATACGAAAATGAACCATCCGATGAGCTTATCGGCATGAGAGACCAAACATCCAAGACCTTCGTCCAAGAAGATGGCAAGTTCGTGCAATATACGCACGCAAACCCAGTCCACTTTATGGAAGATGATGGAGCATGGACAGAAATTGATCTGAATATCGCGGCCACAGCAAACGGATGGGAAGTAATGGATAATTCCTTTACGACTCAATTCGGTTCTGAAATGGCACAAGGTGTTGCAGTTCAAGTCAACCAATTCGTCGACCCAATCATCATTGGAATTAATCCAACGCTGATGACCATCGATGAATCCGGAACTGCTCCTGAACCATTCATGCTAACTTCATCGAACAATGAAGTTACCGTTGGTGGAAACATGATCCGATACCCTGTTGCTGAAGGATATGCCCTTGACTATACTGTCGAGAGCACACAACTCAAGCAGAATCTCGTGATCAGTGAACGTCCGGTCCTTCTTCCAGGCGCTGCTTGGTTCGGTTTCTCCGAAATTATGCAAATCCCAGACGGATATGCTCTTTTCCTTGGAGAAGACATGCTCGGAGAAGAAATCACACAAACTCAAGAAAGCCTTGATATTCGTAACATCGAGACTGGTGAATTGCTCGCTCAAATCCCTGTCCCTGTTGTTTTCGAAGAAGGCGCTGAGGAACCATACTTTGCAACATACTTTATTCAAGTCTCCGGCGCACAAGTACTCATTTCAACTGTCGTTGAATCCGAATGGTTGTTGTCAGAAGACCGCGTTTTCCCTATTGCAATAGACCCAACAATCAAGGTTTACGGTGTGAGTGGCGGCTATTGCTACAAGAACTCCAACCGTTGCTACTCTAATACTTACGGACAAGTACGCCACTCCAGTGTCTGGGGCACAGGTTATGTGAACTACTACACATCATTCCGCCGCTACTCTTTCACAGCAGCGAGCGCTTTACTACCTGGTGCTACTGTGGAATCAATTACCCACCACCAATACTGGAATTACAGGACCGGAGTCACATCTGCAAACAGCGTTAGCGCCTCCGTAATGGAGAACTGTGGTTCAGGCACATCCTCGTATGGATGGACCTTCCCACCCGCGCCTAGTGGCGGATGTTCTGGTGCGTTATCACCATCTGATTATACATTTACATCAACACAATACAATTCCGCAAAAGCACGTAAAGTGATTGCTTCAACCACAAACAGTGCAGCCTATGATACGATTTCCCTCGGCTCAGGATATACTCCCGGGTGGAAGACCTCAGATATCTGTACTACGAATGTTACTTGCGCTTCGAGCACAGCAGGAGGATACATCACCGCAGCTCAGACTGCGGCGTCATCTGTTGGAATTAGTTTCAAGAGCCTACTCACAGGCCAAACGTATAGTACCGGTTATTTCGTTGCGCAAAATAAGAATTCAGGATCTGACAACTCATATATTGGAATTACATACTCCGGTGGTACTGATTCTGATGCTCCAACATCTGCCTTTGTCCCCTATGACGGTGTAACTTCATACATTGAAGGTTCTCGAACTTTCTTTACGGAGTTTACCGATGGGAGTGGAATTGACACCACCTCTGCAAACAAGCCAACACTCAACTATGCAATCGATAATGGTTCATTCACCAGCATTGGAGCAACCAGCATTGGAACCTGTTCAACAAGTTCTTCCTCATGCAAATTCAGTGCAACAATCCCGACCATCTCTGCAGGCGAATTCGTTGAATACTATTGGAAATTCCAAGACCTGAACTCTGTTGTAAACGTTGGATATGACCCTGTTCTCACAGGTACACAGACACTACCAACACCATATTCGTTTACTGTGGCAGATGTACTTGACGCAGGAGATGATAAGAAATTGACTGTGCTGACAACAGATGTTCACGCAGGAAGTTATTACAGTCCGAAAGCTGGCCAATTCATCGACCGTCAATTCACACACTTTGATGGAAGTGACGAATTCTACTTTGAATTCGATGTTTCAACTTGCGGAACAGGATCAAATGCATGCTTTTACACAGGAACGAGTACCTTCTACGGCAGTTGGATTGCACAACACACAACAGTTGCTGGTACTGGAACTAATGGAATGGCATCCTCGTCTCAACGTTCAAGCCGTGATTTATTGAGGACCCCTGATGGGTACCTCTCAATCAGTGCTCAAAATGGACCTGGAATGAATCTCCTCTTCCTTTACGACTCTGGTAAAGATGCCTACGCTATGGTTGGAATTGGTAGTTCACCTTCTCTAACCTCTGAAGACAAGTTATCTGGAGGATCCTCCGCTACACCCTCGAGTAACTCAGGATACACCAAATCATTCAGGATTACTCTTGACTCTGACACTGCAATGATTGCAGCAGGCGAGTCAACATACGGTGGCCACATGGGCAACTTCGCATTCGGTAACGCTACCGGCGGCGCCGGATCCAATGCTAACCGACTTTGCGTTACCTCCAGTGGTTTCACCTACTTCTTCCGAAGTACGTCCACATTCAGAGACAGATGCAGCGGTTCGTACAGTTACGGATCAAACGCAAATTATGTATGGGCAGGTTGGGCTCTTGGAATGGGATACTACGGTCGAATGGCTGGGACTGGTGATGTGACCTACAAAATTGGAGGCGTCGCCCCGTTACCTGACACCTTCTCACCTGATCTTTCGCATTCTGCACTTGCAGATTCACACAGTAAGTCTCGAACCATCGCTATCACTTTGGTGGATGCTGGAGACCCACCGAGCGGACTCAACGTCAGCACAACTGCTGGTGTTGGACCAACTATGACTTACCGCGTCACTCCTGCCGGCAGTGCTGCCGGTTCATGGACTGTAGGGATTATGTCTCCTGCAGGTGGTGCAACTCGTACACAGTGTGTTCTCTCAGAATGTACTTGGACAGCAGATATCGAAAATCTCGTAGTCGGTGACTCTATCGAATACTACACGACTGCTCAAGACGTTTCTACAGTAGCAACCGGAATAAATACCGTGACAACTGCGACTTCAACTTTCGAAGTCGGTGACCCGACCAAGATGTTCATCGTCGAATGGAGAGATATGACATATAGTAATCTAAATATGCTATGCACTTACCAAGCTGTATTTTATGACGTTACAAACGAAATAGAATTCAAATACGACGATGCTTGTCAGGTTCAATACGATGCGGCAACCGTTGGTTTCATGGATCAAACGAAAACAAAGGGACAAACGATCCGTCGCACGACAAGCACGACTTACCTGAACGGTATCAATCCACATACCAACAACTACCGTATCTCTACGGGCAGTGGAGACGGTTCATGGGAATCCTTTGACCGCGGAATGACAAGTTTGGTCAATGCAGATGCGTCCGATATTATGGGCAATTCAAACCGCCAACCGTATGGAATCGACTGTTCTCGTAATGGGCGCACTGGAACCTGGGGCAATGGATGGGCTATTTGGGCCTCTAAGTGCGCTGATAACATCCCAATGCCTGAAGGTTTCAACTTTACTTACTTTGGCACTGACTACAACTATACTGACGCCAATGACCGTATCAATATTGGTCGACATGGTAACTTGCACTTTGTAAACAGCGGTTCACAATCTCTTGTGCGCACAATGAACAGTTATTGGACCATTCCATCGTTGCCATCCTCCGGAAGCACATATGCTGCTCCAGGATTGATTGCACCTTACTGGTCTTATTACGCAACTTACTACTGCATGCAAAGTACGACTGTTGATTGCGGTGTATACTATCGAACCGTGCCTTTCGAAGGTAAGGGGACAGATATCAGTTCTGACATTACCCAAGATACTATTTGGGACTTGGAAGACAGTCCAATACGCCTTAACCCAGCCAACGATTATCTCTCGATTTCCGCTGATTTGACCATTGAGCCTGGCGTCGTTGTTCAAATCGCCGGTGGCAAGGGAATTTCCTTTGACGGTGCATGCGACCAATTGACAATCAACGGTAACGATTCTGCTCATGTTCTTTTCGAAGCACTTGACACAGAATGGCTTGGAATAGCTTTCACCGATTCTTGTTCAACAGGATTCGATGACCGCCACGTCTTCTCTTACGTTGACTTCAAGAATACCTCGGCTGCCGCTATTGCTGCAGGTTCTCGTCACGGCTCGACCGACCCTTCTGACCCAAGCAGCAATGCTAACGTTGGTAACTTCACTATGGATCACGTAACCTTCACAGATGTCGGTTCCGCTTTCCAACATGGAAGTGGATTTGGAACTGTTGTATCGATGAACGAATTCGCAGTGACCAACGCATCAGGCTCATGTTTCGACTTTGCCAAAGACTCAGTTGTGTCATTGACTGAAGGTTCCATGTTGAACTGTAACAAAGATGGTGGTACCAACGGCGGTGCTATTGTCAACGTTGCAGGATCAACTATAGGTTCACTCTTCCTTGAGAACACAACCATTACCAATTCATATGTCAACTTGATTGATGTTGATTTGCAGATGGTTACTGTTTCAAACGTTACTGCTACCGCTACTTCAACCCAAACCGGTGAAGCATTCGGTTCCGCAGCTGGCGCAGGTGGAGAAGTTGTTTTGAACAACTTTAACGCTAATGATTATGCAACTGTTTCGATTAATGCAATCGATGTAGTGAGTTTGATAGCTGTTGACTTCGGTTCAGCCTCAATGAACTTTTACCCTGGTGGAATTTCAACATCCTCAACAACCGGTGCATCTGATGATAACGCTGTCTTTGACAACGTTACTGCTGGAAACACTATTCTGCGAAACCTCCAACCTGGAACATTTGAAGATGTGAACATTGGAGATTTGACTATCAATGGTAATCCGGCTACTTCAGCCGTTGTCAACATCAACAACCTCGTCGCAGGTAATGTTGTAATTTCTGGCTGTGGCTGGAATGTTATCGCTGATGCAATGACTGCAGAACGCCTCTCCTCGAATGGATGTTCCGCAGCCGGAAACACACTTACTGTATCGGGCTCAACGATTACTCACACATCAACAACCGAGTCTGCCCTCTATGCACGATACTCCGATATCACCCTGGGTGAAAGTGCAGTGACCTCTACAACAGCAGGAAATAACTCCATTTATCTCGCACAAGCAAATACCAACTCTGATATTCGGCTTATCGCTGTAACTCAGGATGGTAATGATTGCGCAGATTCAACCGGCGCCACTGGAAACTGTGATGTCGATGTAGGATCATCTTCCGGAGAATTATGGTATGGTGGACTTGCAACAATTCGGACTTACCGAATGGCTCTTGTTGGTGGAAACTTAACTCAAATCTTCAAATCCGGACACACCGTTACTACATCTGTAGTTGACGGTTCAGGTTCTGAATTGTTTGGAGTTGGAAGCCACGTTACAGACACATTAGGTTCCGCTAGTGTTTGGGTTATTACAGGCGATGAGTCTGGAAACACCTACACCGACCATAACCTTCGTGCCTTTGGTCCTGCAGGACAAAATGAAACATTGCCGACCGATTCTTGGTATCAAACTACGAACAGTGGTAATTTCACCATTGGAAGCAGTCTTGATCTCATGCTCGAGCCTGCACCTGTTGACTTCGATGGCGCCGCAATGGACTGTGCTTGGATGGACGCTTATGTCGATCCAGACAACGGTGCATCGCTTCCAACCAATGGATCAACCCCATCCGGTCACACGATCTTTGAGTTTGATGGAACACCCATGACGCTCTCTGCTGACCTGACCCTCGATGGATGCCAAATAATTTTGAAGGGTTCATCCTTGAAAGTGAAGAGCACTGCAACCAGCAGCCCAATCCTCACATTGACCAATGGAGGTTCAATAACTGTAACCACTTCTCCAGATACTGGTGCTGTCGGTGAAATTAATGCAATCTCTAGTTCATACGGTCTTCACTTGAACATCGTTAGCGGTTCTCTTATCCTTGATGGTGGGACTATCCGTGACGTTGCTCAAGATTCAACAACCGGTGCTGCGCTCTTTATTGGCGATGGTGCTACATTGGATATGAGTAATGGTGCAACTATTTTCGGTTCATCCACCAGTGCTGATACTATGGCAACCGTGAAGGTTGTTGGCGGAACTGTCAATATCGCAGATTCTTCCATCATCAACAATGGACAAACTGGAACAGCTCTTTGGGTCGAAGCCTCTGGTGGCTCTATTGACAACATCGTTGTCAAGAACGCTGCAGTTGGTATTCAATCCTTCAACGGTGCACCTCAAGTTGATGGATTTACATCAACTGACAATTCAATTGGTGTTGATGTCTACGGTGGTATGTCTTTACCTACCATTTACCGTAGTACTCTCCTCAGTGGTGAAAGCACTGGTTGGACAACTTACAAAATCGATTTGTCGACTTACTTGGCAGATGATTACCTACAAGTTGGCTGGAACAGTATCTTCGGTGGCGGAAACGCTCACCCAATCTACAATTATGCATCAAGCAAATACTACATGATTACCGACCGATACAACATTGAATTGGAAGATAACAACGGTAACGCTTGGAACATTACCAGTGACTCTGATGATGGATACTATCCATACAACGCTCAAGATCCAGCATCTGGCGATGGAACTCACGCAACCTACACAGAAGGTGCCGCCGGTGGTGTGCCAAGTTGGGATTGCAATACATATGGATACCAGTATGGTCCAAATTACCCATCATGGCAGAAGGGATACTTCTACCAAATTTGGAATTTATTGACAGGTGGTAATCCAGGATACCCTGCATATTACGCATCTGCTCCTGACCAATTCGGTTTCGACTGGGAAAACATCGAAGGTGTTTCTCCATCAGGTTCCTACGGCACGAACTATCCATACCAATACTGGGGTTACTACTACACCTCATACCACGGCGGTCAAGCAGGTACTACCTTTGCACCTCCTGAAGGATACCAAGGCTCATACAACGTTTGCCTCAACATGGCAAGTGGATACTATACCCTTGCAGGCCAAGGCGCTCGTTTGACTATGCCTGTTGTTGATATCTCAGCAAGTAACCTCTCGAAGGTTTCGTTGTATATCGATGTCCTCCACAACCGTGCAGATAACTACCAAGATCGCTTGGATTTCGTTGCACGCTCAAGTAATACTGTCTCGACTCTTATCGATGGCGCCTACCTACGTGAATCTGGAACTCCGCTCTTCAAGAACGGTTTGATCACTGGTGCTGAAACTGGAATTTCAGTTGGTGGCGGATTCGCTGCTGCACACTTCGAAGATATCACAGTGACCAGTCCAGTAGATACCGGATTGGAAGTCACAGGGCAAACTTCTTCGACTTCTGAAGGATTAATTGTTACTGGTGGAAACTACGGTATCCTTATTGGAAACTCAGCATCTGGTTCAATGGACCTTGAAAACATCTCTCTGTCTGGACAAACCCTCGCTGGAGTCTACTACGCTAAGGATATTACAGGTTCCCTTTCAGGTGATGTTACCGGTAGCCTAGGGGCTGCTTACAAGTATGGCCCGAATACTAACAACGATATTACATTCAGTGGACTTTCGATCGTATCGAATCAAATTGGTGTTGAAACTTCTGGTTCTGGAGCCATCAGTATGACTGATGTCACATTGAATAACGTCCAAGATGTTGTAATTAACAGTGCATCAAGCGTTGAATTTATTGAAGGAACAGTTAACTCATCAACCGTTGATGTCACTGGAACTGGTAAATTCACTCGTATGCGTCAACTCGATGTTACATTGACTGCAGATGGCAACAATGTATCCGGTGCTACCATCTCTTTGATTGATGGAACAGGAGCAGCTTCTGGAAATGGAGTTACTGATGAATTCGGTATCGCTGAAGACCTTACCTATGTGACAGAAACTGTTGACTCGAATGGTTTGACCACGTTATCATTGGTTGGCTATGAAGTCATGAGCGTTGCAAAGGTTCAGTATTTCTACAACAACTCTACTGATAACGTTGCTGACTTCCGATACGCATCGCAAGGGATTACCCTCACCGATACTGCAGGAAACGCTGCAACTGTTCCTTTGACCATTCAGGTTACTGAGCGCGTTTGCTGGTTTAGTTCGAATTCGGCTTACAAGACAGTCGCTCCTTGTGCAGGTTCATTCTCATCCTCGGGAACTCGAGTTCTTAACGATGGAAGCGGTGGTACAATCAACGAGTATGGCTACAATACTGGTTTGACAGCGAGTCATTCCAACCAGGTCATCATGATCGACACTCCTTACATCTATCTCAAGTCGAATGTCGATTATGAATTCAACGGTTCGACAATTATCGCATCAGGTGCATATGACTATTATGCCACCCAACGCTGGTATAGTTCGTATCCATATGGTTCTGGAGTTTACATGAATGATGCTTCACTTTACGGTGTCGCTGCGAATTCTGAAGGTGAAATGTATGGTGTCGAAATCGGATACTATGGTTCTCCAATTACCAATTTCGAAGCGAACAATACTGTTTTCTCGAACATTGCAAAGATTGAAACTTCAAACGGATACAAGTCTGCTTGGAGTTCCGCCTACATTTGGGAAATTGAAGATGTTTCAATTACGAACTCTACGATCTCTCACTTCCAGGGTTACCAAACACTGAACAACGCTATCGCGTTCACAGATATTTGCTTGGTTCTTGGCGGCGGTGACGGCGCAGTAGTGAGTGGTAATACATTCAACAACTGTGGTGTTGGTGTTATGCTTCAACGCTCTCCATACTACAATTACCACCCTGCTTCGTCTTTCGGCGCAGATAACGCTACGGTTTCCAACAACGTGTTCAACGATGGTGGAGAAATTGCAGACATCTGGGTCTATACCAATGGATACTCCGATGACGCCCTCATCTCTGACAACACCATCAACAATGGTTATGCAGCAGCAGCAGCAATTGCAGTTTACAGTGGTAAGCACACACGTACTACCATTTCTGGTAATACTATCAACACTGTAACAGACGGAATCTATGTCTCGAATGCTTTGGATTACCACCTCACAGGTAACACCATCAATGGTGCAGGCGATTCTTCTTATGCAGGAATTTCTATCGTTGGTGGATACGGAGATGTCGATAACAATACCCTCGTCGATACAGACGGTGGATTGATTGTCGACAGTGCTTCTTCACCACCTGCTCCATCAACGTCACTTTGTTCGATTGCCTCGAATTCCTACCGAAGAGGTCCTGTGACTTGCTCGGCAGTTCTTGTGACTGGAAAGTCTATGGCTGTCAACATTGAAACAGACAGTTGGGGCTACGAAGCAAGTATTGACATCTTGAAACCAGATGGAACTACAGACAGTTGGTCAACTTACTCTTGGGGTAATAACCAGGAATACTTGATTGCAACATACAGCGATGCTGGAACCTATCTTCTGACACTCAGAGATTCTTTCGGTGACGGTGGAACTGATGTTTGGATGGTTGAAGCCGGTGTTACTCAAGGCTACACTGGACCGACAATTGCTGACAACAGTATTTCCTCCTCTACTGGACGAACTGCTCCATCAGCAGTTGGACTTGTGTTCGAAGATTGTTCAAGTGTTACGATCAACTCTGCTCGCAACACTGTTACATTGTCTGACAATGCTATGTCCATCAGTAACTGTGACGTCGTAGATTCATCCTCTGTCTTTGTAGGACAAGGCGATTCATTGACAGTCGGTATTGATGCTGATGATGCAAGTGGCGATTCATTGACTCTTTCGGGAACAACCATTTCAGGATACGCTACTGGTGTTGAAAAGACCAGTGGTGACCTCATGTTGACCGGTGATGCAACACTTACCGGCGAAGATTACGCAGTTTATGTCGATGATGCCTCTGTTGTTGCTATCAATGCAGCAGTTAACGGTGGCGCTTCAGGAACCGGTCTACACGCAGTTGACAGCGATGATGTTTGGGTTTACCCAATGAACGCTTCAGGTCTCGTTGGTATGTATGTCGAAAACTCACCATTCCGTTGGGATGGTGGCACATCGACTGCTAACACAACTCTGCAAGTAGTTGAATCTCAAGGGTCTATTGAAAACATAACCTGGGCGGCTTCAGCTATTCAGATTGATGCTGGCAGTAATGCATACGTGACTTCGATTGGTAATACAATTGATGCATCCAAGTTAATTGTCGGAACAACTGCAACCGTTGATGAAGCAAACTTGTTCAGCATGGACTCGACTCACATTACCGCAGCACCTACTGATGAAGTTGCAATGTTGATTCACTCAACAGATGGAACACGAGCATCATATGTATCGACCAGTTTCCAACCAGAACTCATGATTATAGATGGTTCTGATAGTGACTGGAACGGTGGTAACGCCCTCAACCCATCTGGCTATGCAATGCCAGGTGTCATGAGCGGTGACGGCACTAACGACATGATGGTGACCTACGTTGAAGGCGATGCCCTCTACGTCGGTTTGACTGGTGAAGATCTCGCAGCAAGTGACGTTCTCATCTACCTCAGTGTAGATGGTAGTGGAAGCAGCACCGGATACAACCTCGGTGGCGCTCACACATTGCCATTCCAAGCCAATTACGTGCTTTGGGCTGACAGTGATTCGTCCTTTGCCTTGTATAGCTACGGTTTCCTCGGATGGGGCCCAACTACACTCAGCACCGCTAGTGTGGATGTTGTTTCTTCGAGCAGTTTGACTGAAATTTCCATACCGTTCTCACGAATTGGTGGAACTCCAAGTCAGATTGACATCGTGACAATCGTTCAGGGAGAGACATCTGCTAACGTCAGCACTGTTCACCCAACGCAAAACATTGACGCTGCGAACACTCTACAGTCGTTCAATGAGTACATGACCGTCGAGCTAACGCACGACGATCTTGCTGATGGTTCAATTGCTGACGAAGTTCTTGTTTACCGTTCTTACAAGGGTAACAACACTCCAAGCGTTGCCAAGAACTACGATGTGATGATTAAGACTGAAGCAAACTGTGACTATGATTGGGCTACTGTTTCTAACTTGTCGCTTGCAACTAACCTTGCGATTAACCTTGACATGGCTCGTGCTTGCCCGGTAATTCAGGCTTCACTCGTCGACATCAATGTTACTGAAGATTCGGGTGCTTACACCTTCAGCCTCACAAACGAAGCTGACGATGTGCAAGATCTTGAGTCAGACCTCACATGGACTTCTGGTGATGGTAATCTTGTAGCATTCGACAATAATGCTATCGTCAACTGGGGTCAAAATGGCCACACAGTGACCATTACTCCGCTTACAGACCAATTTGGAACTCTCGAGTTTGAGTTTGAAGTTACTGACAGCAATGGTTTGACCGATTCCCAGAACATTACTTTCGAAGTAACCAATGTCAACGATGCACCAGTTATCTGCAATGTTGAAGTGATAGATTGCATGCCAATCTTCTCGTTTGATTCAGTAACTGACAACAACATCACTGTAGACTACATTAACGTCTTGGCAGAAGGATTCGGAACGCATACCAAGTCTCTTGGAGATGTTTCCAACGCTTCCAGGTCATATGTTCGTGACATGGCAAACGAGCAATCGCCTGTTCGCCAAGTCTACGATTGGGATGCATCTGTTGAATCTACTTGTATTGCATTTGGTGTTGACGTCGACGCAACTAACTCTCTTATTATTACGGAGAACACGTCAAACGAAAAGGGTGGAATGTGTACTATCACTCTTGACTTGACCGATGACGGTGCTGAGAATACGGATGCTACTTCATTCACTGTCGACTTTTCAGTCGCACCAGTGAACGATGCTCCAGTCATCTCTTTGCAAGATGTAAACAGTCAGAACTTGTTGCTCAATACAGCGGGTGACCGTGCTACTGGTGAAGGTGAATACATCAAAATGACTGAAGACGATACCGCAATCGACAACCTAACTTGGGATCTTCTACCTTTGATGAGTGATATTGACCACAACGTTCCTACAGACCTTACTTGGACTGTTGAACCAACCGCTCAATGCACTTACACCAACTACTTCACAACAGTAATTGTTGGGACAGACCTTGTGTTCACTTTGATTCCAGACGCAACCACAAATGGTTACGATTGGGAAGTTGATAACATGAACGATAACGGTATTCACCAATTGCGACCAAGTGGCCAGTCTTTCTGTGCAATCAACTTGGTTCTCAAGGATACTGCTACCTCACCATCTCATACGCCGAACTACGTCGACATCAGCATGTCTGACTATATTTCCGGCCAAGATGATGTTATCGTGTATGTCACTGTTCAACGTGTTGATGAGAATGTCGCTGACTATTCGATTGACGCTGGAACTGGTGTCTCCTTCAATGGTGTTTCAAAGATCATGACTGGAACATATGTTCCTGCTACAGTGGTCATTAACGCTGGTGGCGACCAAGGTCCTTACAACTACGACCACATGCTTGCAGTGACTTTCCACACGGATGGTCACAGTGAGGCTGAGTTCACTCAATACTACAATGTTCCAGCATACGGAACCACAATGCTCGTCAATGAAAGCATCTACATTACTCAACTTACAACCAAGGTCGAAGTAACAATGGATGTCCTCACCTGTTTGAATGACCCATGTGACCTGACCGTATCTACTAGTGAACGATTCCAAGTTGATGACCCATCGTCTCACCGTTCGAGTAACGGTGGTTCTCAAGGCTCTGTTTGGTCGAACCCTGGACAATATGGACAGAATGCTAATCAGACCTCTGAACGCCGACCAATGCTCGAAGACGGATACTGGTGTAACAACCGTTTCACTACCCTTGCTGTTGAAATCGCAGAAGCGAACTCCGACTGGGGACAATGTAACGAGTTCAATGGTTTGAATTCATTCGGTGCCAAAGCACAGAATCTACCAACTGTTGTCCGCACCATCGGTGCCAATTCGGTGCCTTCATTCGCACCGAGCATTCTTGTTGTCAGCCTAACAGGTCTCTTTGTGAGCGCTCTTGCCTTCTCCAGCCGCCGTGCTGAAGATGAGGAAGAAGTTACAGAGAACCTCCAAGATGATGATATGGCAGTGAGCCCAGTTATTGCAACGATTTTGATGGTTGCAATCACCGTGGTTCTCTCTGGTGTGATCTATGTTTGGGCAAGTAGTCTTGCAAATACTGATGTCAAAGGTGTTCCACTGATGACCTTCGACAATATTGATACTGTAAATGGTTTTGATGTTGAGGATGGTCACTGGAAGATCGTAGTGTTCTCCGCTGAAAATGGCTTGGCGACTCAAGCTATCCAAGTTAAGGTGAACTATTTTGACGCCTCTGGAGTAGAGCAGTTTGTATCTTACAACTTGGCTGATACGAATGGCGTGTATGGATTTAATCCAGCGAACAGTGACTCTTTCGTCACTTACTTTGATCAAATTACATCTACTGCCAACGGTGATATGGTTTCAACCTATAACGCTGGGGACGAAATCTACGTGCGAACACACGATTCAGAAGGAACACCTCTTGAATCGGTGACAATCACACTAAGTTACGCTCCTGACGGTAGTACTGGCGGTGTTCTTTTGCGAACATGGACTGGATTGTCTCACGACAAAAACTGATCGCTATAGTATCTGATTAAACCGGACACATAGGAAAGGGACAATTGTCCCTCCCTTTGTCTCCCGCACCTCAGTGATGGGGTGACTGCCTCCTTGGAGGTAGAGAGCAATCCGAACGCAGGGGGTTTCCGAAAGGGGCCCCCTGCCTTCGCCCTTTTTTTCTTTGACGTCGTTCTTCATCGATTATTTCTATGACGTCGTTCTCATCGATTTATTTCTTTGATGTCGTTCTCATCGATTTATTTCTGTGACTTCGTTCTTCATCGTTTTATTTCTTTGACTTCGGACTCCTTCGATTTATTTCTTTGACGTCGTTCTTCATCGTTTTATTTCTTTGACTTCGGGCTCCTTCGATTTATTTCTTTGACTTTGTCTCCTTTGATTTATTTCTTTGAGCGAAGCCTTTCAAGGAGGGCGGTGTTCAGAGGCATGAGCGACATGGTTGAACCAGCAGATTCCCCCAAGACGACCTGTGTCGTCTTTGATTGCGATGGGGTTTTGGTTGATGCTGTTAGTTCTTGGAGAACTCTCCATGACCATTTTGGTACCGATAACGGGTTCAACCTCCAACGATTTATTCGTGGTGAACTTACTGATGTTGAGTTTATGCGGTCAGATATTCGGATGTGGAAAGAAATTCAAGACCCGATCACCCGAGATGAATTATTTCGAGCCTACTCTGGTGTTAAATTAATGCAGGGGGCTAGACAAGTGGTTGAAAAACTTCAAGAAAATGGGGTATTTGTTGCTATAGTAAGCGCCGGTGTTGACTTATTCGTAGCATCGATTGCATCGATGCTCAAAGTAGACGATTGGATCGCAAATGGTTTTGTCTTTAATGACGATGATACACTTTCTGATGAAGGAGTTTGTCGGCTTCATGCCACAGGTAAGGGTGAAATTATCCTTAGGTTACTTGAAATGAATAACCTCGAAGCTAAAAATTGTGTTTCAGTTGGTGATTCGGAAATGGACTTATCAATGCATATTGAAGGAAGTCGATTTATTGGATTCAATCCGACCCGCGAATCTTCATCATCGGTATTCGAGGCAGCAGGAGTTGAAGTGGTACATGGTAAGGATTTGCGAGCGATTCTCCCTTACTTGCACTTCGGATAATCAGGCGAAAGGAATAGTAGCAGTAGCATGACTTTTGAGGTTGACAATTGTCAACATACATGGTTTGGGCTGGAATCCGAGCATTCTCTGATATGATGTTTGGTCCTGCCATGTGCTTGAACAAATCAACGTCGTTCCTTTGAAGTCTACACATGCATGTCCATGTACGTGGCCAGTTACAAAAATATCTGGGACTTCACGAATGACCAAGCCATCCTCTGGCTCTGGCGAAAGTGGAGTTTTCCCCCCCCATTGTGGGGCAAGGTGTCGGCGTCGGAGCATTTGTCGCATTGCTTCAACTGGGTCAGCATACGTTACGTTTCGGAGACCTGCTACAAAATCGTCAATTGATTTTCCGTGGTACGATAGGAGTCGGACACCATGCAGCGAGAAATCACATGGATTTCCAACAAAGGTCGTTGTGTTGTAGTCCTGTTGAATATCCTTGTCAAAAGTCGGTTGAGGTTCTGCAGGGCGTACCGCATCGTGGTTTCCTGGTAGCATCACACATTCGACCCATTCCGGAAGCAATTCGAGGAGTCGAGCAAACTCGGCGTATTGGCCATAGAGGTCTGGAATTGAGAGTTCACTGTCTTGGCCTGGATAAATACCAACTCCATCGACGCAATCTCCTGACAAAATGAGATACTTAATTGTCTTTGCAAGTGGATCCGTGTGAAACCAGCGAACCATTTTATGCCATTGTGCTTCCAAGAACGTCTTTGAACCCACGTGAATATCCGAGAGGAACGCTACACTGATGCCATGTTCTGCTGAAGCCTTCTTATGACTTGCCTCCATTGGGAAATGGAGGTCATCGACATAGAACATATCTCCAGTTTGACTGAATGTTCCAGATACACCAAGTACATCATCTGGCATGAGACCTGCTTCCAAAATCTGTTCATGGGCTCGGTCTCGGTCATCTCCTTTACGCTTGGTAAGTAAACAGGTTAACTCACCTGTTTCATCTTCTAATCTCCACATAAGGTGGCCATTTTTGGTATAGCGAGGTTCATTGACAAGTCCAATGGCTACTGCTTTGTTTTCATAGCCTTGGTATCGGCTACTTTCGGCATGTAGCCTTGCGATTTCGGTCGGAGTCCGAGGGAGTCGGGAGTTTTGGATAATCATTTTGCGAATGCTTTGCAGCCGGTCAGTGAAGCATGCAGTAATATCACTCATTTTTCCTTCTGTAATACTGTTGCCAGTAATGTCATAGTGAACCAAAATATCACTCGGAGCATCAGATGCATTCTCACTGAAATCAGCCGTGTTCCAATCGGGTAGATTATTTCGGAATTTCAAGTCCAGAGGTTCTGGAGTATGAAGAGGCGCTATTGTCCGGCCTAATTCCGGAGCGGTTTTCTTTACAGGAGTCACTACAGGCTGCTTAATGAGCCCACTGTGACGCAGATTCCAAACTTCAAGCATTGATTCAAGAATTTCATTTGTTAGAAATCCCTTGTTAAAGCCAACATCAGGGGCACAATTCAATACACCTTCTAAATCTTCGAGTTCCAAGAGTTGCGAACGGATGGACGACGATGGAAGGAAACCTCGTTGACGCAAGAGCGCAGTCATCTGCTCCTCTGACGCACCCATGGATTGGAGGTGAAGCCTCCGCTCCAAAAGCACACCGGTTTGAATTGTTCATTTTTTGTGGCAGTCAATCCCATTCGACTTCGCCGTCAAGCGACGATTCTGTTCCTGGTTGAGCGCCTTCTCCATCCCATGCATCATCTTGCCAAGGTGCTGATTCGCGAGCAGCAGCTTCTCTTCCGGCACGATCCAACTCAAATTGAATTTTTTGGGCTTCAATTTCATCATTTTCCTGTACCACTTTTTTGCGATGTTCTTCTTCCTCTACCATTGCTTCGTCCCATCGTTTGATGGTTGATAATAATGCAAAATGGACAAATCCAATTTTATTTTCCGCACGATTTCCTCCGATTTGAGTTGATTCAGCATTTGCCCAGTTCCTGGATGCAATTCCAACATATACGAGTCCAACTTTCTTATTGGTTCCATCACTTTTTGGTCCAGCGATTCCAGTTATTGAGATTGCAATATCTGCATTTGCATGTTTGAGAGCCCCTTGAGCCATTTGAATAGCGACTTCTGCTGAAACGGCACCCTTTTTCTCAATTGATTCAGGTTTGACACCCAATTCCTTAATTTTCGCATCATTCGAATAGGTAATCCATGCTTGGTTGAACCAAGTAGAAGCACCTGCAATATCGGTGAAGGAACTTGCAAGCAGTCCGCCTGTGCATGATTCGGCTACTGTGATGCTGTGCCCACCCTCTTTGATGCGGCGTACGAGACGGGCCGCGGCGGCCTGAACATCTTCATCCATTGAATTCGATGGCAATGTTCCTCTGTTTTGAGGTTAACCCATGCATCAATGCCTTCAATAACATCTTCTCACAGGGATGGTTGGGTCTGTGGTCTAGTGGTTATGACACCGCCCTTACACGGCGTTGATCGAGGGTTCAAATCCCTCCAGACCCACTACCAAAGGAAGGAACGAATATCTTGAGTCACATTGGAAATAACTTTGGTTATTCCAGAACGTCGACGGAATGATTCAGCCTCACTTTCACTACCGTCTACGAGAATTAAATGAACTGCACGCTGCCATATACCGTCAATGGGAATCGAACCTCGATGGTCGACTGCAACCAAAATATCATCGAGTTCGGTGAACATAAGCAAAGATGCTGAATTTCGAAGTTCACTTGCTGAAAGAATCAACCATCGAGCACCTTGCATATCGGCCCGTTTGTCTTCTCCTAAATCGTCAAGTGTTACGATATGCATATTTTCACCTCTTACATTGCATAACGGAGGATTGCTACAACTCCTCCAAGGCCGAGAAGTTGTTGTCCAGCATCGTGATCTGTCGAACATTGAACTAATTCAGCTCCGATGTCAGATAAGCCATTTGTCCACTCCATCCAAGTTTGCTTTCCGATGAATTGATTTTCTTCACGTAAGAGTTCCGCAGAGATAAGCAGTGTTTCGATTGCTCCTTCATTCATCGCTTTCATCAGTGATTCAGTTCCGTAAGCGACTGCACCGTTTGTAGCCAATAATTCCCAGGCATTTTCGATAAGTGTGATCTCCCGCGTGATGGCATGCTCACTGAGAAGGTCACCTGCCAATCCTTCACGTAGTATTTCATTTGCACCAGCCCTTCCTGCCATGGAAGTGGCTATTGATTTCATCATACGAGTTTCACCTGCTGATTTCAAATCACTCAGTAGAGCATCTCGTGCATGGCCAGGTCCACACACAACCAAGGGGGTATTCTTGCCTAAAGTATCGATGAGTGCCCCGATTACCTTTGAGCGGAATGTGGCAGCAATTCCAGCGGAATGACGTATTTCACCACGCTTCCCACCGCCACGCATTGTCCAAGTGGCACCTTCACGTAATCCTCGGGCAGTGACATGAAATAATACGACTTCATCAGTTTCGACAACTGCAAGAACGACATGAGTTTGTCCTGATGCTCGTTCTGCTTGTTTGAGTAAGGCTTTATCAGATGCTGAAAAGAAATGAGAGGACGACAGTTCGACTTCATCCCTCATTTCTACGATATGCGTGTGATGTAGTCCAATATCAAAATGTGCTTCTTCAATCAATCCATGAACTCGAAGATTTTCGCTGAATGTTTGGTATTCCGTGCTTTCAATTCGCAGGCTTATCCACATTCTCTTACGTTCTGCAGATTTTGCTCTTCCGCCTTCTTCGCCACCGGTCGTCTGGTCGCGACGTTCACCAAGCATGCCGATGTGCATACCCTTCCGTGCAATACGAGCAAGCGTCCACAAATCATCTTCTGTCTCAATTCTGAGACGCCAAAGTAGTGGTTCACGCTTGAGAATTTTCATTCAGTTCACCCAAAGACACCCGTGAGGCGGCCTTCTTCGTCCATGTCCATATCGAGTGCAGCAGGCCGCTTTGGTAATCCAGGCATAGTCATCATGTTCCCGAGTATAGCAACAATAAATCCTGCTCCGGCATTGAGTCGGAATTCACTCACAGGAATCATGAAGCCAACCGGTGCACCTAATTTGCCAGGGTCGTGTGAAAAAGAGTATTGAGTTTTAGCCATACAGACCGGTAGATGGTCATAGCCCCACGCCTGAAGTTTTGACAATTGCTTCATTGCTGAAGTACTGATTTCTACGCCTTCTGCTTTGTAGATGCGTGTAGCAATCGCATTCATTTTTTCAAGAATCGGAGTTTCAGCAGTAAACAAGGGTGTGAATGGACGGCCATTGGCAACATGGTCATGAATTGCAGTAACGACTGCTTTGGCTAAATCTTCTCCACCTTGTCCACCGTTTGTATGAACTTCTGTTAAAGCAACATGTGTAGCACCACTCTTTCGTGCAGCCATTTTGATG
>Ga0308019_10000293_pt1 | contig 31050 bp, 27 predicted proteins | sample Neamet284_FD_203135 | JGI IMG/M metagenome (GOLD analysis project Ga0308019, IMG submission 203135) | Marine microbial communities from water near the shore, Antarctic Ocean - #284 | ecosystem: Environmental > Aquatic > Marine > Unclassified | place: Southern Ocean | collected 2014-10-01
ATAAATAAGTTCTCCAGATTTAAGTGAGATTTCACCCTCATGTGAACCCACCACCTTTTCAGCCTTCCATTGAATACTGCTGGTTTTTACATCGACAACATTCTTTTTCGAAGGTGTGAAGTTTTGAAAGGTTAAACCAATAAAGATGACCGCAATACTGAGTGCCACGTTTTTCAATGATTTAGATTTATTGGCATGTGATCCATCACAATTCCCATTTGGATCTCTTGTTTTGCCACATTTGCATTTAGGTGCTGTTGAAGTATTCATATTAAATTATTTATTAATGTTTTTGTTTTACCTTCGCAAGGTAACTAATATTAGTATCTAAATGTAACTGTTACATTTTGGTAACCATTAAAATAGTAGTTATATACTGGTAACCATTATCAATAACTATGAGTGAAATATGTTCAGCAAGCGCATTTACCGAAAAATTAGGAGGTAAATGGAAACTCTCGATTATCTACAATTTAAGAAATCGCAAGCTTAGGTTTGGTCAATTAGCCACAAGAATTGATGGAGTGTCAAGAAAAGTATTAACGGATCACCTTAAACAGATGGAAGCGGATGGATTAATTAAACGAGAATCCTTTAAAGAAACACCACCAAGAGTTGAGTATTCATTGACTCATGCTTCAAAAGAACTCGAACCCGTACTTATCTCTATTGATCATTGGGTCAAGAAGCATCATGCAGCAGAATAAATGATTGATCATCTTTCTGATCATTCTCAAGAGCTTAGAGCGTTACGTATACAACAGCTTTAGTTTCGAAAAATTCCTCCTGGAAGTATTGAGAAATTTGAATAATTTCAGTAGTCCTTGTGACTTCATCCAACTCAGTTTGTAGGTCACCTCCTTTTAAATATAGAATTCCGTTAGGCCAAGGGTTAAGACTTCTCTTATGAATTTTATTTTCCACCCAGGGAATAAACTTTGAAAGTCTTGCTACAGCACGACTTACAACAAAATCAAATTTCCCAGGGATGTTGGCTGCGCGTTCATGCACCGCCTCGACGTTCTTCAACCCCAACTCTTCCACCAACGCCTGTACTACTTTTATTTTCTTTCCAGTACTGTCACATAAAACAAAGTTCACCTCTGGCATTAAGATGGCTAATGGAAGCCCAGGCAAGCCGCCTCCTGTTCCCACATCTAAAATTCTTGAGCCAGGAGCGAATTTCATCGCTTTGTATATTGCTAGGCTGTGAAGAACATGTCGTTCTTGAAAATCTTCCATGTCTTTACGGGAAACTAAATTTATTTTAGTATTCCATTCAGGAAAACTCTGTGCAAGAATTTCGAATTGTTTTCTTTGAGTATCACTAAGATTAGGAAAGTATCTAAAGACAATTTCAGTCATATTTATCTCTTTTATAGATGTTTTTTTGAACCTTCCATTACGCTGGAAAGTATATCTCGTGCACGATAAAGTTGTGCTTTTACCGTTCCAAGTGGCAAGTCCAGCTCCAGTGAGATTTCATCGTAGCTATATTCCTCAAAATACCTCAGCTCTACAAGTTTTCGATAGCGGGGTTTAAGTTCAGATACGACTAACCTCATCTTTTCAACTCTTTGTTTCTTTTCAAGCGTTTCTATTGGATCTGGAGACTCGTCCTTGATTGTGAATTGAATATCACCGCCTTCTTCCGTTTCTATGCCTCTGTCCAGGGACATAGCATTTATCCTCTTTTTACGTATAAAATCGATACAATGATTTGAGGCAATTTTAAACAGCCATGTAGAGAATGCAAATGCAGGTGTGTATTGTTTAAGTCTCTGAAATGCTTTCCCGAAGGTTTCCATCGTTAAATCGTCAGCGTCGTCGTCATTGAAAACCATCTTGCGACAAAGATGAAAAATAGAATCCCTATACTTCTCCATTAGCTCTGCATATGCTTTCTGGTCGCCCTCTTCAGTAGCTCTTAGAATCAGCGCATAGTCATGCTTTCCTTTCTCGGAGAGGTTTGGGTTTACTTCCATTGTTTTGGTTTCGCAATCAGAACCTGCAATGAAAGAACTTGCCTAATTAACCCCATAAAAGGTTCAAACAACAGCATGAACGCATTTCTACCGGGACGGCCAGCTCTAAGCAGGAATGTTCGAAAGATAAGACCTCTAATCATTGCATTTAACCCCAGTATACCAATTGCTATCCAAACATTACTGTGCATAAACTCAAGAATGACTCCGAGATACATCAATATGTCTGCGATCACTGGTAAGCTTAACAAGACAAGTGTTGATTTTCTGTAGTTTGTGCTTGCGGATAAGTGCCGCTTCATTTGGTTCATCCATTTCCCCCAAGTGTTAGGCCAAACAGAACTACTCTGCCCTTCCTTCCTGACTTCAGTACCCACGCGCACTCCATTTTCCACCATGTCCTGAACAAATAAATCATCATCACCCGATGCAATGTGGATGTGTCTATCAAAACCTTCGACACTTTCCCAGCTGGATTTTAAAAAAGCAAGGTTGCGACCGACCCCCATATACGGATAGCCAGATTCTGCCATTCCTATATAGTTTAGAGCTATTCTCTCAGCTTCAAAGCTTTGTAATTTCCCTAAAAACCCACTGCCTTTAAACGGCAAGCTTACACCAAGTTTCAGTTGGTATTGATCTCCGACATTTTCAACCATTAAGGCAGCCCAATTATTGCTTTGTGGAATACAATCTGCATCAGTACACAAAATCACATTGTGCTTAGCTTCTCTAATCCCTGTGGCAAGTGGCCTCTTTTTCCCAATTCCTCCACTCTTTAAATGAATCACCTTAATGGAGTCGTTCTTCTCTAGAAAGGCATTTAGTTTTTCAGAGGTTTCATCAGTGCTGTCATCATTGATGATTAGTATTTCCGGAGGTGGAGGGGTTTGGTCTAACAACGCCTGTATTAATGCATCAACATACTGAGCCTCATTGTGCATACAAACAACAATGCTGTAGTGTACATTGTGTATTTTATTTACTGGATTTGAAAAAAGGGGCTTGCGACTTGCACGAAAGTACATGGCCCACACCCCTCTAGTTATAAGTCCAAATAGCGCTAGTATAGTACCGAATCCTATCATCTGCGCTTTATTTGGTTAGTGAATTATAGTGATTCGTCGCGTCATGATTTCTGAATCAACGCCTGCAAATGTGATGAGATACATCCCCTCCGACCAAGAGCTTACGTCAAAAGTCACGGGCGTCTCACCGGCGAGTTTAGCATTCATTATTGTACGGCCTTCAAGGTCAGTAATGACGAAATCCCCTTCCATTGTCGGGAACTCAATCGTTAAGCTTTCATTCGCTGGGTTAGGGTATACAAGACCTTCTATGTTTGAAGAAACAGCCTCAATTCCAATTGGCGCGTCATCTGTACAGAATTGGACAGTTTCAGATCCCCCGAACTCGCCATCGCTGTAATAAATGATTGCCCCTTCATCATTTAAGATTTCCCAATGTCCAAATCCGAAATCACAACAAAGACCATCATCGTAAGAGTCCGTGATTGTAAAAATATAGCAACCTTCTTCCAAGCATAGCTCCTCAATAATAATTTCACCATCTGTTCCATCGCTATAGGGGCCGCCAGAGTAAAGTCCAGTTCCAAGTTGAGTAACCTCCCAAGTGATTTCTGCACCATAATCATCTAAAGTTATCGCAAGCGTTAAGTCAAGTGTCTCGCCTGAGAAAGTAGAGAATGAAATTACAGAATTGTTGTTAAGTACATTGTCATCAGCGAAGCCGTTGGGATTACTTACTTCAACTGTGACAGTGTTGTCTCCTCCTATAGCTTCGAAAGTTGGAATAGAAAGCGTCTCAGACTCATATTGCGCAAGACTTCCCGTCCAATTATTTTGCTGTGCACTGGTCCCGTTTATGTTGTATGTAAGCGTCGCCGATGTCAACGTTTCAGTTCCTGTGTTCATAAGGACCATCTCAAGAGAAACACTTGTAGCTCCACAAAGAAGCCCGTCAGGAGCACCCTCGATAGAGATTCCGGCATCGTTAGCGTAAGCGACGGCTCCGTCAGGATAACCGTCCCAAGTCAATGTTCCAGTTCCTGTAGGGTCGAGGTATTCAGCAGCTCCGAGAGTGTAGCTTTCATCAAGTCGCCCGTAGTAGTCAAGTTGGCCGTTGTTTATAACGTCTCCAGCACAAGCTGCAGCACCTCCGTAAAGTTGTCCTATAATGCGGTGATTGTTGTCAAAAAGCGGAGATCCAGATGACCCTGGTTCTGTAACTCCTAATTCCCACTGATCTATCATCCAAACAGCTGCTCCACCAACAAAAGCGAAATACGGGCTGTCTTCTTCGAAGCAAATCTTCTTCACATCACCTGATGGATGGTGGATTCCAGTTGCATTTAAAGGGATGTTTCCAGTAGCGTCCCAACCCGCATATTGTACATTGAATGATGCAGGAGGAGTTTCACTTAGCTCGAGAAGTGCGTAGTCAGAAGCTCCGTCGCTTACCAGCAGAGTCCCTCCACTGACTGATTGGTTTACAGGCCCAGTGGATCCGACGCAAGTTGCGCTCTCATGATTGAAGTAGTAAAGCCATGCTCCAGGATTTCCTACGCAGTGGTTAGCTGTAAGGAAGTAAGGAGTACCGTCATTTAAAGTATTGTTGATGAGTGCTCCAGTACACATGGCGTTTCCACCTTGGACGATGAGTGCCACTGAACGCTTCTCGGTTGACCAAGTCGCGCCTTCTGGGCAGTTCACATTAATGTTACAGCCTCCTGAGCTTCCGAAGGGTCCACGCTCAACTGCTGCTTGACTGTCTGGGTGTAGTAGTAAGTGACGGTATCCGTAAACTATTTGGTCTATGAGGATGGGAGCGGTTGTTCCCATTGAAAGCGGTTGGTGTAATTCAACGATAACATCAGATCCTTCCACCACTCCAGTCGCTAACCCGCCCCAGTCTTTCTGAGATCGGTGGTCAAATTTCCCGATGAATGCGTGGCTGTTTTTTGACCACACAAACAAATAAGCACCCTTTTCTAATCCAAACTCAGCAAATCTCACTGATACAGAAGTTGCATCTGCGCAAGAAATCTCGAGACGCCATACTTGTTCGTCTCCCTCTATCGTCCAGTATCCACTATTTACAGGTGAGAAGTTCACTTCGTTTTCTACACCGAATCTCCATGGCACCTCTTTAATCTGATCAGTAACTGCATCTTCTTGAGCTAAAACATCTCTCGAGATTGCAGGCATTACGACTCTGGTGTAAGTCAAAGTCTCTTGGTTAACAATGAACGATGGAGATCCACCGTAGTTGATTTGGCTTGTGGCCGAGAAAGAAAGAGAGGCAATACTTAAGAGTACTGCTGCTGTAGCATAAATATTTCGCATGTTGGTTTCAATAACAGGTTTCAATAACTATAAATAATATCTGAGGTCCAATTTTTTAAAAGTAAAACGGTCGTTCCGTGGGGAGTGCCACGAAAGCTGCTGATGTCGAATTTCAAGTCTTCATTTATCAGTGATCTACAATGGTCGACTGTGCTTAAGTGGATTATTTGTACGGGCTGCTTTGGTGGTAGGCTCTTCATTAAAAAACCATTTTGTTCCATTTCGAACTTGTGATCACCGCATCCACCTGAGTACTGAACATTTGCAAACAGTGTGTCACCCTCAATCTTTACGTCTTTGAACCTGAAAGTTGTTGATTCAAACTCTAGTGAATCAACAACAGCAGTCGGCCATTGTTTTGCAATATGATTCGCTTTTGTTTTACCTGTCATACATCCCGAAGTCAATAGCAACGATGTTCCTATTAGGATGTAAAATAGTTTTTTCATGTTGCAATTTACTAATGCAATTCTAATTGCTACCTTTAACTTCTAAAAGATTTTTTATTGTAAAGAACTCGTCTCTAAGTCTTGCCGCTTCCATGAAATCTAATTCTTTAGCAGCTTTATCCATCGAGCGTTTAGCTAGTTCTGCTTGTTTCGTTAATTGCTCTATCGACATGGATAGAAGTACTGGATCTGAGGTTTGTTTCGAAAGTGTAGGTGACGGTTCCGCAGCAAGGTTTGCTCTCCCAGTGGATCTTTTAATTTGCTTTGGACTTATTCCGTTCCGTTCATTGTATTTTTCTTGCTTCACCCTTCTTCTAGCAGTTTCGTCAATCGTTATCTGCATGCTTTTCGTCACTTTGTCTGCATACATAATTACGCGGCCATTTACATTACGGGCTGCACGACCCGCCGTTTGGGTTAAAGAACGAACGCTACGCAAAAACCCTTCTTTGTCAGCATCCATGATTGCTACGAGAGAGACTTCAGGTAAATCTAAACCTTCACGAAGAAGATTAACTCCCACGAGAACGTCGAAAACGCCATCCCTGAGATCCTGTAAAATCGCCACCCTGTCAAGAGTTTTCACCTCGGAGTGTATGTAGCGAGTAGAAATGTCAATATTTTCAAGATATTTAGTTAACTCCTCAGCCATACGTTTTGTTAAAGTTGTCACCAGAACTCTGTCGTTCATTGCGATCACCTTCCGAATTTCCTCCACCAAATCATCTACTTGATGTGTGCATGGTCTGACTTCTATTGGTGGGTCTAAAAGCCCAGTTGGCCTGATGACCTGCTCAACAATTACTCCTTCAGCTCTTTCTAGTTCCAAATCGGCAGGTGTTGCACTCACGTAAATAGCTTGGTTAAGCATCTCAGTAAATTCTTCCGCCGTAAGTGGCCTGTTGTCTAAAGCTGAGGGGAGGCGAAAGCCGTGTTCGACCAAATTCACCTTCCTGGATCTATCTCCACCGTACATTGCACCAACCTGTGGCAGTGTTACATGACTTTCATCAACGACAAGTAAAAAGTCATCATCAAAATAATCAAGTAAACAAAAGGGGCGTTCTCCAGGCTTGCGTTTGTCAAAATATCGCGAGTAATTCTCAATACCGGAACAATACCCCAGTTCTTTGATCATCTCCAGATCGTAGAGGGTACGTTCTTCTATTCTTTTAGCTTCAGAAAGAAGCATATTGTCAGTAAAATATTTCTTCTGCTTTTCTAAATCTTGTTGAATAGACCAAACAGACGAATCAGTATTGTCTTTGCTACTCACAAACAAATTTGCAGGATAAACAAGGAATTTATCGAAACCGTGTAATCGTGTGCCTGACTCGGGATCTATTGTATGCAATGTCTCAATCTCATCACCCCAAAAAGAAATTCTTAGAGCATGATCTGCATATGCAAGGAAAACATCAACTGTATCACCTTGAACCCTGAATGTACCTCTTGTTAATTCAAGCTGAGACCTGCTGTATAAACTTGAAACTAACTTATGTAAGAGAGCATTTCTTGTGATTTTCATTCCAGCATTAAGCGTAATGACACTCTTGTGAAATTCGACAGGGTTTCCAATCCCGTAAATGCAACTTATGCTGGCAACCACAATAACATCTCTTCTTCCACTCAGCAAAGCGGATGTAGTACTCAACCTCAGTTTCTCTAACTCCTCATTAATCTGTAGGTCTTTCTCAATATATGTATTAGAAGAAGGTAGGAATGCTTCCGGTTGGTAATAGTCATAATAACTTACAAAATACTCGACTTGGTTGTTTGGAAAAAATCCTTTAAACTCGCTATAAAGTTGGGCTGCTAAGGTTTTGTTGTGTGATAACACTAAGGTTGGTCGCTTCGTCTGAGCGATCATATTCGCAATCGTAAAAGTCTTACCAGATCCAGTAACTCCAAGTAAAACTTGATGTTTAGTGCCATCATTCACACCGCTGACCAATTGTTTTATCGCCTCCCCTTGATCTCCTTGAGGTGTGTAGTCGCTTATTAATTCGAAGTCTGGCATATTTTCAAAGATATGTCTCTAGAAACTAGTTTAGACCAAAAAAAGGCTCGCGTGAGCGAGCCTTTTTAATATTTTATAATGTGAAGTGATTACTCAGCTACAACATCAAACTTAACGGTTGCAAAAGTGTCTTTGTAGACTTTTACTTTCGCTTCGTAACTTCCTAGTTCTTTAATTGCATCGTTAGATAAAGCAATGTTCTTTCTTTCAACATCAAATCCAGCAGCTTGAATTGCTTCAGCCAATTGGATGCTGTTTACTGAACCAAAGATCTTTCCAGTCTCACCAGCTTTAGCTCCAATCTTAACAGTTAATTTGTTAAGTTTTTCAACAATGCTGTTTGCAGATTCGAGAGCTTTAGCCGCTTTGTGAGATTGTTGTCTCACATCTTCAGCAACAACTTTTCTAGCTGATTCAGTTGCACAGATTGCCTTTCCTTGTGGAATTAGGTAATTGCGTGCGAATCCAGTTTTGACAGAAACGATGTCGTTTTTGTTACCGACTTTATCGATGTCTTCTTTAAGGATAATGTGCATGACGTTTAGTTCTTAATGGAGGTTGTCAGCTACGTAAGGCATCAATGCAAGGTGACGGGCTTTTTTAATTGCCTGAGATGCTTTGCGTTGGTACTTTAAGCTTGTTCCGGTTAAACGACGTGGTAAAATTTTACCTTGAGGGTTACAAAGCATTAGAAGGAAATCTGCATCCTTGTAATCAATGTACTTAAATCCTTTTTTGCGGAATCGACAGTAACGATCTGCTTTAGTGTCGATTTCGATAGATTTCAGGTAGCGTACTTTTTTATCTGCCATGATTTCAGTTCTTTAAGCTTTTTCTTCAGTAGAAGCCTCTTCCGTAGCTGGAGCTTCTTCTTTGCGGTTAGACTTGTCGCGGCGAGATTGCGCGTACGTAACGTGATGCTTGTCCATAGCAGTCGTGAGGAATCTCATGATTCTCTCATCGCGACGGAATTCAGTTTCGAAGGGTAAGACGGCAGTTCCCTCAGCTTCCCACTCAATCAGATGATAGAAGCCTGATGTCTTCTTCTGAATTGGGTAAGCGAGTTTCTTCAGTCCCCATGCGTCCTCATGGACAATTTTACCACCATTGCTAGTGATATTTGCACGGTACTTCTTTACTGTTTCCGCCACCTGCTCAGCAGATAACACGGGAGTCATAATGAAAACAGTTTCGTAACGATTCATTCTTTTATTCATTTAAAATGGACCGCGAAACTACGATATCTATAAGGGAAACGCAAGGGTTTTATTTCAAATCATTTACGTCCTTTACAAAGGTCATACAAAGAATGTGTAAAACTCACTTTGCACAATCATAAAATGCCCCCGATATTCGCAGCATGAGTGAGAACAATTATTTAGTCTCCGCAAGGAAGTATAGGCCGCAGGATTGGGATTCTGTTGTTGGGCAATCAGGGATTACTCAAACTCTTCAAAAAGCAATTTCTTCAGGTACCATTGCTCAAGCGTATTTGTTCTGTGGTCCCCGAGGAGTTGGGAAAACAACCAGCGCTCGGATTTTTGCAAGAGCTATTAATGGTTTTGCACCGGATGATGATGCTATGGCTTTCAACGTTTTCGAACTTGATGCTGCATCCAATAATAAGGTTGAGGATATACGAAGTATTGTTGAGCAAGTTAGAATACCGCCTCAGCACGGGGTATATAAGGTTTATATAATCGATGAGGTTCACATGCTCAGTCAGGCTGCTTTTAATGCTTTTCTTAAAACATTAGAAGAGCCACCTCCTCATGCTGTGTTTATTCTTGCAACAACAGAAAAACACAAAATATTACCTACGATTCTGTCTCGTTGTCAGATTTTTGATTTCCATAGAATTACTGTTCCCGATATTGTTTCTAGTCTTCAGGAGATAGCTGTCAAGGAAGGGGTGGAAACGACGCCAGAGGCTTTACATGTTATTGCTGCGAAGGCTGATGGAGCTCTACGAGATGCCCTAAGTATGTTTGATCAACTCGTTGCTTTTTCTGGCAAACAGCTAACATATGATATCGTTACCGAGCAGTTACATGTACTTGATCACGACACTTATTTTGAAGTTGTTGACTTAGCGTTAAATGCAAATATTCCAGATTCTTTGTTGTTGTTTGATCGAGTCTTAGCAAGGGGTTTTGATGCTCATCATTTTCTTTCAGGGCTTGGCAATCACTTACGTAGCTTGATGGTTTGTCGTGACCAACGCACACTGAAATTGATGGAAGCAACCCCAGAGGTAAAAACAAAGTTTTCAGAACAAGCTTCCGTAGCAGACTTACATTTTATTGTTGATGCTCTTTCAATCACGAATGAAGCTGACACTCAATATAGGACTAGCCAGCATCAACGATTGTTAGTTGAGCTTGCCGTCATGAAGATTTGCTCTTTAAAAGGCTCCTCTGAAAATCCTCTACCAACGGTGGAGAAAAAAAAAAGCTCTAACGAATTAATTCCACCTGATTTATCGGATGTTGTTAAGGCGAAGGCAATGCTTAAGCCTAAACCTAAACCTAACAATACTCAGCCAGTACCCACTGCTAAGCCGACGGTTTCATCCGTGATACCTGCTCCTGCTCCTGTCCCTGTGCCCATTATGCCGCAAGAAGAGTCTCCTGACCCTGTCGCAAAGAAAGTTGTGTCTGGGAAATTACGTGGAGGTGGTGTGAAGTTGGCTGGGAAGTCTAAGACTCTATCAGAAACCGTCAATTCAGATGCTAAGAATGAAGAGAATGAAGTGGATGAGTCTTGGAAAGAGGAGGTGACCATTGAAAAGATTCAGGTCGCATGGGATCAGTATGTCGATGTACACAGGAAAGCGAAGAGGGTTAGCTTAGTCTCTACATTAACAATGTGTGAACTTGAGCTAAAGGGCAATGTGGTGGCTTTTAATGTGTTAAATGCGCTTCAGGAAGTTCAGCTTAATGATGAGCGGACGGATTTGCTTTTTCATCTGCGGAAAAATGTAAAGAATGCTTTAATTGAATTGTCGATTCAGGTCATTCCTTCAGAAGAAGGTGATGATGAGCCGAAGACTTTTTTGACCGACAAAGAAAGGTATGTGGATATGGTTAAAAAGAATCCTAGTCTTGATGATTTACGTAAAAGATTGGATTTGGATTTAGGCTAATTTAAACAAGTAAAAGAATGCGAGTTGATAAATTTTTATGGGCCATTAGGGTGATGAAAACCCGATCAAGAGTAGCCACGCATTGTAAAGAAGGAAAGGTGAGTTTAAAGGGGGATAAATTAAAGCCGTCAAAAATTTTAAATATTGGAGATGTTGTTGTCGTAAGGAAGGGGGCTGTATCCTTTTCTTTCGAAGTTATATTGTTTCCTAAAAGTCGTGTAGGAGCTGCTTTGGTTCCGGAGTACGTAAATAACATTACTCCTCAAGAACAATTGGATAAGCTTGAGATGATCAGGCTTTCAAATAAGGACAGGCCTAACGGTGTTGGGCGTCCCACGAAGCGTGAGAGAAGAAGTTTGGACAAAGCTTTCGAAGAGTGATGGTAGAGGTTAGAAGGGTGAATAGCGAGGTGTTGAGAGGTGTGAGGCACAAGGTGCTTTGGCCTCATTTGGAAAATTCTAAACTTGCGATCATTGATATAGATAATAGCAAACATGCAATTCACTTGGCTGCGTTTTTCAATGGCAATGTTGTCGGAGTCGCCTCTTTGTTTAACCAAAAATGCGAGCGATTTCCTGGGCTTTTCAGTTCCTTTAAAGTGCGTCGATTGAGAGCTATGGGCGTTCTTGATGATATGAGAGGTGGTGGAGTTGGAGCTTTAATGATTCACAAGGCAATTGAGGAGTTAAAGGGTGAGGGTGTGAATGTTGTTTGGTGTGACGCAAGGGAAGTCTCTTGGGGGTTTTATGAGCTGCAGGGCTTTAAATTTGGCTGTCAAATGAATGGTGCACAATTGGAAGCATACCAAGTTCCGAATGTCGGCTTGCATAAAATCATGTTTAAGCTTTTGTAAGAGGAAAAACAAGTGTATGTTTACGCCATTAATTTTTGAAAACATGCCACAAATTTCAAATGTAGGGAAGGCAATGCCAAGCAGTCCTATTCGTAAGTTGATGCCGTTTGCTAACGCTGCTGTTAAAGCGGGGAAAAGAGTTATTCATTTGAATATCGGTCAACCTGATGTGTCGTCTCCAGATGTTGCTGTGAGAGCTCTCAAGGAAGATGCAAGAACTGTTATTGAATATAGTCCTAGCGAGGGATATGAGTCTTACAGAGAGGCGCTTTCTGTCTATTATAAGAATGCTGGAATTCAAGTAGAGGTGGATGATTTAATTGTCACAACCGGTGGTTCTGAAGCCCTCATTTTCGGGATGCTTTCGTGCATGGACCCTGGAGATGAGATTGTAATTCCAGAACCGTTTTATGCCAACTACAATGGGTTTGCTAAAATGGTAGGTGTAACTATTGTCCCTGTAACGGCTTATATCGATAATGGTTTTGCGCTCCCTCCAATTGAGGATTTTGAAGCAAAGATTACCTCTAAGACTAAAGCCATCTTAATTTGTAACCCCGGAAATCCTACAGGAAAGGTTTATGATTCTGAAGCTTTGGAGGCCCTCGCTCAACTTGTTATCAAGCACGATTTGTATATTTTCTCAGATGAGGTTTACAGAGAGTTTTGTTATGATGGATCTCAGCCTAAATCAGTTTTAGAACTGAAGGGTCTGGCTCAGAATGCAATTATGATCGATTCTGTTTCTAAGAGATTCAGTATGTGTGGTGCTCGTGTAGGAGCTTTAGTAACGAAGAACGTTGAATTGCGTCACGCAATTATGAAGTTCGCGATGGCTCGTTTATCTCCACCTACTTTAGGCCAAATAGCTTCTGAAGCGGCCCTCAAAGCTCCAGCTTCCTATTTCGATGATGTTCGCTCTTGTTACGTTAAAAGGAGAGACGTGTTAGTCAAAGGTCTTAATAATATTCCAGGTGCTGTGTGTCCTACACCTGGAGGCGCTTTTTATGCTGTATGTAAACTCCCTATTGACAACAGCGATAAATTCTGTCAATGGGTTTTAGAAAAGTTTGACCTTGATGGAGATACTGTTATGATGGCCCCTGCTTCCGGATTCTACTCAACAGAGGGAGCCGGACATAATGAAGTTAGGATAGCCTATGTTTTAGATTTACCACTTTTAGAGCGAGCTGTTGATTGTCTCAAAGCCGCTCTGGAGCTCTACCCAGGTCGCACAATATAGATAGCCATGAAATTTCCCCTGAGTATTAGATTGTTGTTTGTTGCACTCCTTATTTCTTTTATAAGTCTAGAGTTCAATGTTTTTCATGCTCAAGGGGATACAACTTGGGTGTCAACGTATACCTGGGAAGCCCAAAACAACCCGGAGACTAACTATGACAGCCCAGGCCGAAGATGGTTTCAATTCCCCGAGTCTGACAATGATGTTGAGTACAGAAAGGTGCTCATGTATCATAAATTGAAGTGTTTTGATCAAGGAACTGCTGGAGGTTTAGGGTACGCTTGTGGAGAATGGGATTACCTCACTTATAGCTATTTGTTTGACCACACAGGAGATTTGGATTCAACCATGTATAGCCATCCTTATTACAAGATTAACAACCAGGAATTCGAGTCAGACACGTTGATTTTTAGTCCTGAAAATGGTGCGCCTCACGATACTTACAATGCTGAGTATTCAAGAATTAACCTAGATATAGTAGGTGAAGTTGTGACCTCTGTAAATTCTGAAACAGAGCAGGTTCCCAATTTGACCTCAGCCACAAATGCCAGGCGATTAACCTTTTCGATTACTGCGGAAGAGTTGTCTGCGATGGGTGTTGTTGCAGGTTTGCCTATTCAAAGAATTGGATGGAATGTGGAGTTATTCCAAACTGATTTATTAACTTTAAGAGTCAGGCAAGGTGAGGGGGAGTGGCAGCAGGTTTATTCCTTTCCAGTTGAAGTCACGGATTATCTAGAGTTAGACTTGAATGGCAATGGTGTGATTTGGGACAGCGAATCTGACATCCATTTTGACTTGTTGCTGGACGGTGTGGATGGGGTGTCGTCTGATGCGGTTTCGTCTTCTAGCTCCGTAGAGGCTTTTGATGCAAATGGTGGCTATGTGAGATTCGATGGTTTAGATAAAATCTCAATCAACCCTGATTTATTTTCCGATTTAAACAATGAGGTTACAATCGAGTGCTTCCTTAAAGGAGACGCAGATTATTTGCCTGCCAACACAACAATTTTCGAGGCGGTTAATTCTTCAGACCAGCGTGAAATAAACGTACATATGCCATGGAATAATTCTCGAATTTATTGGGATGCTGGATACGATGGTGGCTATGACAGAATTGACAACGCTGCTTTAGAGAGCGATTATGAAGGAGTTTGGGTTCACTGGGCGTTTGTGAAAAATGCGACGACAGGTGTTATGAAAATGGTGAGAAACGGTGTGGTTTGGCATGAAGGAGTGGACAAGGACAATTCTTTTGGTAACATATCGAAAATGTTTCTGGGATCGGGGAACAATGATGTCTATAGCTATAGAGGGGATGTTGAGAATTTTAGAATTTGGAACTCAGCTTTAGATGAGTCTACGATAACTGAGTGGATGTATACGTCTGATATGGATGGTCACCCAGCTTCAGATTATTTGATGGTTGATTTCGATTTTAACGGCGAAAATGGAACGTCAGAAAACGAGAATGGAGATTATTTCGGAAATGCTGGGAGATATGATTTCACTGCTTCGGAATTGTTTTTAGATGGATATGTGCCTGGTGGCTCGGAGCTAGGTTATAGACCTGCATTTGTTTTAATACAAGGAGAGGAGGCTTCATTCGAAACTTCGACTGAGTATGTGACAGTTGAAACGATGAAGCTTATTCCTCCTGTAAGTCTAAGCTCATGGGAGGTGCAAGGAAATGGTGTGGTGCTGCAAAACATTGAATATGGTTGGCCAGCCGATCAACTTGAAGTGGTATACAACCAACTGGGAGATACCATGTCTGTTTCAGCTATTTCTGGAGATTTAATGGCGTTTGAAAACAATCAACTTGAGTACTTTGGAGAATCTTTCGAGGTGGTTGATAGATATGAATTGGCTAGATATATCACCCCTTATGGAATAAACCTGTCTTTGGGTGATGATGGGTGGACTTGGGTTTATGATGTGACAGATTATCTGCCATTACTTCGAGACAGTGTGGAGTTAGAGTGTGGAAATTGGCAGGAGTTGTTAGATTTAAAATTCGCATTTATTGAAGGAACTCCGCCGAGGGATGTTAAAAGAGTAGAGGCGTTTTGGAATGGTACTTATAACCTCGATACTTGGGATGACAATGTCATGAGTCACGAATATTCTCCTGAGTCAGGGGAAGACATGTTCAGGTTGGTGACAAGGGCGAGTGGTCATTGGTTTGGTCAAGGAAACAACTGTGGTGAGTTTTGCTATAACAGTCACAGTGTTTTGGTTGATTCGACAGCGATATGGAGTTGGGAGATCATGCAAGAGTGTGCTGACAACCCTTTGTATCCTCAAGGTGGTACGTGGATATATGACAGGGCGGCTTGGTGTCCTGGAGCTCCGGTTACGACGCAGAGATTTGAGCTGACTCCGTATGTTAGTGCGGACGATAACTTTAATGTGGAGTATGATATTACGCATGATCCCTACGGCAATTATAGGATGGAAGGCCAAATCATTTCTTATTCTTCTCCCAACATGTCACAGGACGTAGAATTGATGGATATCCTGGCTCCGAACAATAGAAAAACGCTCTCTAGATGGAATCCCGTATGTGAGGATCCCACAGTTGAGATTAGAAATAACGGGTCTGAACCGCTTGTCTCTTGCACCTTTACTTATGGCGTTGCTGGAGAAGATCCATTAACCTATGTTTTCACACCGAATACACCCTTGGAATTTCTAGAAACTATGAAGGTGAGTCTTCCCTATGAGGCTCCGGTATACACAGTTGGAGATGACGACGACTTACTTCAGTTTAATGTGTCAGTAGTGCTGACCAATGGACTGGATGAAGAGGGGTCAAATGGTTCTGCTCATAGTGCGTTCCGTCGCCCCCCAACTTGGGCTTACAATGATCTTGATGATAACCGGATTGTTGTTTGGGTTAAAACGAACAACGTTCCTAGTGAAACCTCAATCGTGTTGAATGACAGAGAAGGTGGAGTTGCTTGGACAAGGACCTATTCAGAGGCAAATACAATCCACCGAGACACGATCGAGTTGAATGAGGGCTGCTATAGATTTACCGTGAATGACTCAGGGGATGACGGGTTGAGTTTTTGGGCAAACAATGATGGAGGTGGCTATGCTAGGTTTAAAAAAGTGGCTGGTGGCAACTTTGCGATGTTGGAAGATGATTTCGGAAAGTCTATTTCTTATGCTTTTAGATTCGAAACCAATTTAATCTCAGCGCACGAAGAGATTCTTGTTGAACATGAAGCCCCTTCGGTAGATGTTTTCCCCAATCCAACTAATGGTATAGTAAGAGCGAAGCTTCAAGGCTTTAAATCAAATGTACATTGGGCTCTAAGTAACACTTTAGGCCAAACAGTGCTCTCAGGAGAATTTAATCCACTGACTAACAATCTCTTGCTCATTGATATGTTTGATCTTTCCGAGGGAATGTACAGCATACTTGTTTCAGGAGAGGATGTCCAAAAGGCGTGTTGGATTATCAAAAAGTAGATATTTAATGTTATGCCCCTAAAATCTAGGGGGTGGTGTAAAACTTTTGTGCTTATTTACGGACTTACCCCCTTAAATTTTAGCATATGTTTGCATTTTTAAATATTATACTAGAATGAGCTTAAATCGCCAACAGGTTATGCACGATGTTTTAGATCGCAAACCGAAGCCTCCTATCCGCCCGCACAATAAAATCTCCTCTTATTACGGAGAAAACGTTTTTAATAAATTCGTGATGATCTCTTATCTTCCAGATGAGGCGTACAAGGGAATTTTAAAGGCTATGGATGACGGTACTCCCGTTGACAGAAAGGTTGCTGACCAAACAGCAACAGCAATGAAGGAATGGGCGATTTCCAGAGGAGCAACTCACTATACTCACTGGTTCCAGCCGTTGACGGGTACAACTGCTGAAAAACACGACAGCTTTATCGCTCCAACTGGTGATGGACGGGCTATAGAGAAATTTGATGGATCTCTGTTAGTACAACAAGAGCCTGATGCTTCTTCTTTCCCCAATGGAGGAATAAGAAACACATTTGAGGCAAGAGGTTACACACTTTGGGATCCAACCTCTCCCGCTTTTGTTTGGGGTGAAACATTATGTATTCCTACTATTTTTATCAGTTATACTGGTTTTGCACTAGACAACAAAACGCCTCTTCTCAAAGCCTTGTCAGCAATTGATGTTGCTGCGACTTCTGTTTGTCAATATTTCGATAAAAATATTACGAAGGTGAATGCTTCACTTGGATGGGAGCAGGAATACTTTTTAGTTGATAAAGCTCTGTTCGCTGCACGCCCTGATCTAGCCATGACGGGCCGAGCGTTGTTTGGTGCTCAGCCGGCTAAAGGCCAGCAACTTGACGACCACTATTTCGGTTCAATTCCTCAAAGAATTAGTGCGTTTATGAAGGACTTTGAGCTTGAGGCTCATAAGTTAGGGATACCCGTAACTACGCGGCATAACGAAGTGGCTCCCAATCAGTTTGAGCTTGCTCCAGTCTATGAAGAAGCAAACCTTGCGAACGATCACAACCTTCTTATTATGGAGCTTTTAGAAGTCGTTTCACAGCGTCATGATTTCAGAGTGTTGCTTCATGAAAAGCCTTTTGGTGGTTTAAATGGTTCGGGTAAACACAATAACTGGTCACTCAGCACGAATACTGGAGTTAACCTCCTTCAGCCGGGAAAAAATCCCAAATCTAATATGCGTTTCTTGACTTTCTTCGTGAACACCCTAGCGGCTCTGCATAAACATGCAGATATTCTTAGGGCTAGTTTTGCTGGAGTTGGAAATGATCACAGATTAGGTGCTCAGGAAGCTCCTCCAGCTATTGTTTCAGCTTTTATTGGATCACAGCTCACACAGTTGTTAGATGATTTAGAAGTGAATATCAAGCACGGTAAGCTTATGCCTGCTGATAAGACAGCCTTGAAGCTTGAGATTGGGAGGATTCCTGAAGCTCTGTTAGATAACACGGATAGAAATCGAACTTCTCCTTTTGCTTTTACGGGCAATAAGTTTGAGCTAAGAGCTGTAGGTTCGTCTGCAAATTGTGCTCTTCCTATGACAGTTCTGAATACGATAATCGCTGAGCAGCTCAAGTTGTTTAAGGTTTCTGTGGATGCTAGAATTAAGAAAGGCAATTCAAAAGACGAGGCAATTCTAAAAGAACTCCAAGTACTGATTACCCAGAGTAAAGACATTAGGTTTGAGGGCAACGGTTATGGTGAGGAGTGGATCAAAGAGGCTAAAAAAAGAGGTTTATCGAATCTGAAAAACACGCCAGAAGCGCTTGCCGTTTGGGGTAGAAAAGAAGTTATTGACTTGTTCGATAAGATGAAAGTCTTACACCCAGCAGAATTGGCAGCCCGTCAAGACGTTGAGTATGAGAAGTATGTTATGAACAGGAAGATTGAGGCAAATGTTGCAATTGATATGGCGCGCAATACCATTTTACCTGCGGCCATTTCGTACCAAAATTTTCTGCTTGAAAACATTGTCGGCTTAGAGGAAGTTTTCGGAAAGGATGGAAAGTCTATGACTATTGCCCAACGTGATATATTAAAAAGAACATCTACTTTAGTCAACGACCTGTATGCTTCTATTCACCGCTTACGTGAAAACAAGGAAATAGTAAACGCTAGAAAAACCACTGAGCAAATTGCCCAGGGGTACGGAGATATCATTTTTCCTATCACGGAAGAACTGGGAGAAATTTGTACTAAAATGGAAGGACTCATAGATAACGAGATTTGGCCACTTCCTAAATTTCAAGAATTACTGTTTACTCGTTGATAATCAGCGGTTAGACAGGATGTTAATATATTAATGTTTGTGTATTTCACAAAACACACCTTAAAATTGCTGCTTTTTCAGTACTTTCGAACTCTACTAAATTAAGTAAATAAAGGAATGCAACATTACCTGCAAGCAATCCTGACACGAGTTTTCGTGTCATGTGTATTTTTTATAGGAGCCCTAAGCGGCACCTTTGCTCAAGAACTTTATGAAGAAGCTGATATGGCTTTTAATCGTCGAGGCTATTTTGAAGCTTCAAGTGACTATGTCGCTGCTTACGCTAAAGTCAAGTCTGATGTAGACTTAAAGGCATATTGTGCCTTTCAAGCTGGTGAGTGTATGAGGTTATTGCACGAACCACGTAAAGCTACAGAATGGTATGATAAAGCTTTGGGGCTTAGATATGCAAAGATTAATCCTAAGATTTATTTACTTTATGGTGATGTATTAAGAGATCAAGAGGATTTCTATGGCGCTATGGAATGGTATGATAAATATGGAAATGCTGGTGACAGATCAGTTGCTGATGCTAGAATTGAATCTGCTGACATAGCAGCAATTGCTATTGAAGAGCCGCCTAGCAGATTTATTGTGGAACCTATGATCGTCGTGAATTCACCATCGTATGATTTCGCACCCGTATACGCTTCCAAAAAATCTAACGTGCTTGTTTTTGCATCTTCAAGAGAAAGTTCTGCGGGGACAGGCGAGGATCCAATCACTGGAGAAGCTTTTATGGATCTTTTCACAACAACACAAGATAAAAAAGACCGTTGGGGTGAGCCTGAGCCTTTAGGGAATACAATAAGTACTGATGACAATGAAGGGGCTGCATCTTTTGGTAATAAATTTAAAACGATTTATTTTACAAGATGTGTAGACCAAGACGGTTCTAATTTAGCTTGTGACATCTACTTTGCTCCTGTAATGGGTAAAAGTTTCGGTGCATCTCAACCTTTGAATTTAATTGATAGGGAAAGTGATGATTCCACTCAGATTGGTCATCCAGCGATTTCCCTTGATGGTGATTTCATGGTTTTTGCTACCGATTTACCTGGTGGGTTTGGTGGAAAAGATCTGTGGTTTTCAGCATTTGATGATAAAAGTGAAGTGTGGGGTGAGCCACAAAATTTAGGAGGTGAGATTAACTCTTCTGATGACGAAATGTTCCCTTCATTTAGAGCTGATGGCTCGCTTTATTTTTCTTCAAATAGACCAGGTGGTTTAGGTGGTTTTGATTTTTGTTTTGTGGAAGCAAGAGAGGGGCCTATGTCATTTTCAGAAGTAAAGCACCTCCCTTATCCATTAAACTCTTCGGGTGATGAGGTTGGTATTATTTTTAAAAAGCTTACTAATTCTGGAATACTTGCATCTAACCGAAAAGGAGGGAAGGGGCAAGATGATCTTTATGAGTTCAGACTGCCACCTATGGAGTTTTGCTTTAGAGCATATGTGTATGACTTTGATACGGGTTCTGCAGTGGGTGGAGCTACGATTACCCTTGAAAGTTCAGAAGGTGAGGTGAATACCTATACTGCGGATGCAGATGGGTCTGTAGAGCTTTGCGGAGGTGAGATTGAAGAAGGCGTGTCTTATAACGTTGATGTAAAAAATGAAGGTTTCATAGGTACTGGTGACAGGTTCTCAAGTATAGGCTTAACCGAATCTACGACCTTTGCAAGAGAGTATTTCTTAAAGGAAATCATACTTGAGAAAGAGTACGATATGCCTCTGGTACTCTACCCACTTGGAAGTGCGGATCTTCTAATAAATGAGACTGTGAATTCTACGGATTCGCTCAATTATCTTGTTGATCTACTTGGTAGAAATGAAAACCTTGTCATTCAATTAGAAGCTCATACTGACAGCCGAGGAACGAATTCTTCCAACAAAACTTTAAGCCAAAGACGTGCAGAGACTTGTGTTAAATTTTTACTAGATCAAGGGATCGCAAGTGAGAGATTAATTCCATTAGGTCTTGGTGAGGATAAACTGATTATTACGGACGCTCAAATTTCTAAGTTGCCACAAGAAGAGAGAGAGGCAGCTCATCAAATTAACCGTCGTACAGTATTTAAAATTGTTAGATTTGACTACATTCCTACAGAGGAATAATGTCCATAATAAAAGAAAGTGTCAGACGCAAGTAGGTATGCAGCAAGAGGAGTTAGTGCGGGTAAAGAAGATGTTCACGATGCTATAAAAAACATCGATAAGGGATTGTTCCCCCGAGCGTTTTGTAAGATAATACCTGACCATTTAACAGGAAGTAATGAGCATTGCATAGTGATGCATGCTGATGGAGCTGGGACAAAGTCAGCTTTGGCTTATATGTACTGGAAAGAAACTGGAGATATTTCTGTCTGGAAGGGTATTGCTCAGGATGCTTTAATCATGAATGTTGATGATCTTATTTGTGTTGGGGCTACAGGTCCCATGCTCGTCTCTTCAACGATAGGACGTAACAAACATCTTATTCCAGGTGAAGTGATTACCGCTATTATTCAAGGAACTGAGGAAATACTCGTCGATTTACGTGAACAGGGAATTGACATTATTTCAACAGGAGGAGAGACAGCTGATGTGGGAGATCTTGTTAGAACCATTATCGTTGATTCGACTGTTGTTGCAAGAATGAGACGCGACAGTGTGATTGACAATGCAAATATTAAACCTGGTGATGTTGTTGTTGGGCTTTCAAGTTCAGGGCAATCAGTTTATGAATCACAGTATAATGGTGGAATGGGGAGCAACGGTCTCACCTCTGCAAGACATGATGTCTTTAAAAACAAATTGGCGACAGATTTCCCTGAAAGCTTTGATCCAGGAACCAATTCTGAATTTATATACACTGGCCAATTAAGTCTAACGGATGAGGTTGATGGTGTTCCTCTTAATGCCGGTAAATTGGTGCTTTCGCCTACCCGAACTTACGCTCCGATTATTCAAAAGTTTTTAAAAGACTGGAGTTCTGAAGTAAATGGAATGGTTCACTGTTCAGGTGGAGCCCAAACTAAAGTCCTGCATTTTGTCAATAATATTCACGTAATAAAAGACAATCTTTTCCCTACCCCTGTGCTTTTTAAAACCATACAATCATCATCAGGTACAACCTGGGAGGAAATGTATAAAGTTTTTAATATGGGGCACAGGTTGGAAGTTTATACGTCTGAAAATGCAGCCAAAGCTTTAATTGATATTTCACAAAAATTTGGTGTTGATGCACAGATTATTGGTCGATGCGAATCGTGTAATCATGGCAGTGTTACAATACAAGGCGAGCATGGAGTATTTAAGTATACAAACGCTTAATGGAAGAATTACTTGGGAAATTAGAGTCTATTCAAGATAGATTTAGGGAGGTTGAGAAGTCTATCGGTGATCCGGATTTGATTTCTGACAACAATGCCTACCGAGATGCGATGAGGGAATATCGCCGGCTCGAGCCGATTGCTGAACATGCTAGTAAATTTAGAGGCCTTTGGGATGATTTGACTCAGGCAAGAGAATGGGCGTCCTCCGATGATGCCGAATATCGGGAAATGGGAAGGGAAGAAGTGGGTGTTTTGCAAGTTAAAATTGAGGAAGTTGTTCAAACAGCGCGTGAAATGCTTCTCCCACGAGATGAAGCTGATGACAGGGATGTTGTGCTCGAAGTTAGAGCTGGTACTGGAGGTGATGAAGCCGCACTTTTTGCAGGAGAACTTCTCAGAATGTATATCCGTCATATTGAGTCAAAAGGCTGGTCACACACATTTGTATCCTCTTCTGAGGGCACCTCTGGAGGTGTGAAAGAGGCTGTAGTTAACCTAAGTGGTGACGGTGTATATGGTTGGTTGAAATTCGAAAGTGGCGTTCACAGAGTCCAAAGAGTTCCTTCAACTGAATCTCAAGGGCGTGTTCACACCTCTGCAGCGACCGTTGCAATTTTACCTGTTGCTGAGGAAGTTGATGTGGAACTTAAAGTGTCTGACCTAAGAAGAGATACTTACCGAGCTAGTGGAGCAGGTGGACAGCATGTAAATAAAACGGAAAGTGCAGTACGACTGACTCACCTTCCAACAGGTTTAGTTGTAGAGTGTCAAGATGGTCGCTCTCAGCATAAAAATCTTGAACACGCGATGTCTGTAATGCGTACTAGGTTGTTTGAACAGGAACGCCAAAAACAAGATTCAGAAAGGTCAGAAAATCGCAAGCAGCTTGTTTCGTCGGGTGATCGAAGTGCGAAAATAAGAACATATAACTTTCCTCAAGGTAGAGTGACAGACCACAGGATAGGATTCACTTCACATGCTTTAACTACAATTTTAGACGGTGATTTAACTGAAGTCATTGAGGCATTACATCTCGCAGAGAAGGCTGAATTATTGAAAAACATATAATATAAATAAGTTTTGTCACGCACAGGAAACCTAATTAATAAAGCTAGATTATTTACAGCTATTCAAGCTAAAAAATCATATTTATGCGTAGGTTTAGACCCTGACCCTGATCGAATCCCAGCATGTTTTGGCCAAGGGGTTGAGGGGTTAGAATACTTCTGTAATTCAATCGTTGAGTGTACAAAACATGTCGCTGTTGCTTTTAAGCCCAATCTCGCTTTTTTTGAATCCTACGGCCCATCAGGCATAGAGGCTTTAAAGCGAATTATAGACAATATTCCTGAAGATTGTCTGGTTATTGCTGATGCAAAAAGAGGTGATATAGGAAATACTGCAAGTAAGTACGCTTCTGCTTTATATGATGTGCTTGGTGCTGATGCTGCTACTGTAGCGCCCTATATGGGTGAGGATTCAGTTAGACCTTTCACGGACAGAACAGACAAATGGACAGTTCTGCTTGCCTTGACTTCAAATCCTGGAGCTGATGATTTCGAATTTCATGGAAACCCACCTCTTTTTGAGCGTGTCTTAACAAGGTCGTCTCAATGGGGTAGTCCTGACAATCTTATGTTTGTTGTTGGAGCGACTCGACCTGAACTCATTTTGAGAATTCGTGAACTTGTCCCAGAGTCCTTTCTGCTTGTACCAGGTGTTGGAGCTCAAGGTGGTTCATTGTCAGAAGTGGCTAAAGTTGGTCTCAATTCTACCTGTGGTCTCCTGGTTAATTCTTCAAGGGGGATCTTGTATGCTTCTAAGGACCCATCATCTTGTGATGAGGCAGTTGCCGCTTCCCGTAAAGAAGCTGAGAAACTGGCTTTAGAGATGTCAAAAACGCTACATTTATAAACTAACTCCCATCGTTTACAAATCCTCAGGCTATATTTTTTGAGAAGCGATTTCTAATCCTTAGCTTAGAGCGTGTTTATACAAATAAAATCTTTCAAGCGTTTATACCTGTCCCTTATTGCTTTTTTATCAGTGATTTTAGTTGGGAGTATTGGCTTTGTTTATGTTGAGGGTTATTCTTGGATAGAGGCCTTTTATATGACTGTCATCACAGTATCAACTGTTGGTTTTAGAGAGGTTAGAGAGCTGAGTCCTGAGGGAATGATTTTTACGTCATTACTTATTATTTCAAGTATTAGTGCTTTTGCTTATTCAATCTCTGCTCTTACTACGTATTTTGTGGACGGTGAGTATCGAAACACTTTTAAAGTTGCTAGGTTGAAAAAACAAATTGACAAATTAGAAAACCATGTCATCGTTTGTGGTCATGGTAGAGTTGGTGAAATGGCAGTCTCTGAACTTAGAGATCACGACACAACAGTTGTCATCGTGGAAAAAGACGAGGCCAGGTGTGAAATATTAAGACAAGAGGGCTTTCTAGTTATTTCTGGTGATGCAACCAATGATGAAAACTTAGAACAAGCAGGTATTAATAAAGCCAAAGCATTGATTGCCACAATGCCTGTTGATGCTCATAATTTGTATGTGATATTGTCTGCTAGAGTGAAAAATGAAAAAATTCTTCTTATTAGCCGCGCTTCCCAAATTAATTCTGTAAACAAACTTAAAGTCGCGGGTGCTGACAATGTAATTATGCCCGACAAAGTCGGTGGCGCACATATGGCTTCTTTAGTTGCGATGCCTGATGTGGTTGAGTTTCTTGATCACATAAGAATTCAAGGTGGTGACTCAATTAATCTTGAGGAAATTTCCATGGATCAATTTCCCAATAACATGAGTAAATCTACTTTAGGGGATATTATAGAAAATGACAGCTCAGGAGTTAACGTGGTTGGTGTTAAACGCCCCAACGGAGAGTATAAAATTAACCCTGGTCCTGAAACTTTATTAGATGCTGATTGTAAGCTTTTTGTTCTTGGAACATCTGAGCAAATTAAATCTCTCAATAAAATGCTTAAGTTCGCATAAGTATAGTTTATTAATCATTTAACCTGCAAATTGAAAATATGTCTTTATTAAAAAAAATGTCTGTTATATTATCTGGAATCCTCACTCCTTTTTTATCTCTAGGACAAGACGTATCAATAGATGAGAAAATTGAGGCTTATATGGAGCCAGTAACAAACAGCATCATGGATGTGATTTTTGTAACTGTTCCTGTTGGGTTTGGTTATGATGTGCCTTTTGTTCTGATTTGGCTGTTATTTGGCGCAATTTTTTTCACCTTTTATTTTAACTTCATTTCCATTAGCGGCTTTAAACATGCCCTTGATGTTGTTAGGGGAAAATTCGACAATCCAAATAACAAAGAGGCAGGAGAAGTTAGTCACTTTCAGGCTTTAACAGCTGCCTTGTCTGGTACTGTCGGAGTAGGTAATATAGCTGGAGTTGCTATAGCTGTGAGTATCGGAGGTCCCGGCGCAACTTTTTGGATGATCGTAGCAGGTCTTTTAGGAATGAGTGCTAAGTTTATTGAATGTACTCTAGGAACTAAATATAGAATTCAACATCCCGATGGATCTGTCTCTGGAGGTCCGTCATACTATTTAAGCCGTGGTCTTGCAAAGAAGGGTAAAACAATGGGTCAGCTTGGTAAAGTCCTCGCTGTAATGTTTGCTATAGCATGCATTGGTGGATCCTTAGGAGGAGGGAACATGGTCCAAATCAATCAAGCCACAAAACAACTCATTTCTGTTACGGGAGGTACTGAATCTTTCTTCTTCGGTCAAGCTTGGATTTTCGGAGCTATTATGGCTGCTTTAGTAGGTATGATTATTATTGGTGGAATTAAGAGTATCGCAAAAGTGACTGACAAAGTCGTTCCTTTTATGGTTGGAATTTATGTGATCAGCGCCCTTGTTGTTCTAACCGGTAATCTGTCAGCTATTCCTTCGGCTTTAAGCCAAATTATCTCTGGTGCATTTGATTCAGGGGCAATGTATGGTGGTATTATTGGAGTTATGATTCAGGGTTTTAAGCGTGCAGCTTTCTCAAACGAAGCAGGTATCGGATCAGCTTCTATTGCTCACTCAGCAGCAAAGACAAATGAACCAGTTTCTGAGGGTATGGTAAGTCTTTTAGAGCCTTTCATAGATACTGTAGTAATCTGTACAATGACGGCTTTAGTCATTGTAATATCGGGTTATGGAACATTCTCTGCCGAGGAAGCTTTGTCACTTGCGAAATCTGGAGACTTGATGGCAATCGAGCTTACTTCATCTGCATTTAGCCAAACTATTTCTTGGTTCCCTATCGTATTGTCAATTTCCGTTATTTTATTCGCTCTGTCGACGATGCTTAGTTGGAGTTACTATGGTCTTAAATCTTGGACGTACATTTTCGGGGATTCAAAATTCTCAGACATTAGTTACAAAGTGCTTTTCTGTGTTTTCGTTGTTATTGGTTCAGCCATATCAGCTAAAAGCGTCTTTAATTTTGGCGATGCTATGATTTTCGCAATGTGTTTTCCTAACGTTTTAGGGTTATATCTATTAGCCCCTGAGGTTAAGGCTGATCTGAAAGACTATCTAGCTAGAGTGAAGTCAGGTGAAATTATTCAGTACAAAAAATAGTCAAGCTGAGTCAAATAGAGAAGATGCATTTCATCTAACCTCCATTTCAATTGTTATTCTTTTGTCATTAATTGGTTGGGGGATTGAGTCAGTAAGCTCTAAGCCATCTGATTTAGTAATTGATCAATTCCTTACCCTGTTAGATTCTTGGCCTAATTCGAACTATTCCAATGATGTACATATTGTAAACGATGAAGATGAGATATTGAGAAGTGTGGGTGAGGAAGTCAAACTTGAAAAGGCACGATTTAAAAGCTATCCCCAATTTCCGAAAAGACAGCCTTATAAGTCCTATGTAATTATTCCTGTTCCGGGTTCCTTACAACTTAATCGTATGGACAGTGTAGATTTTGAAAAACTACCTGTATTTGGTCCTGTACTCTCATCAAGAACAGTTAAGTTTAGATCTGCTTTAGGTGGTTTTATTAATGTGTCTCAGCTGAAAGAGGTGTATGGAATTGATGATGAGGCGTTCGATAAAATTAGGGACTGGTTCAACCCTTCACTGGCTCCGGTATCTAAATTATGTGCTGATTCAGCTTCTTGGTCAACATTAAAAAGACATCCATATATAAGAGTTGAAGGAGCAAGAATGATTGAAAGATATCGGAAGCATCATGAACTAAGTGTACTTGCAGATTTGAGTTTAATGCCGCAAATGGATGATAGTCTCTGGGGAGTTTGGTCACCATATTTAAAAGTCTGTTCGAATTAAGAATTTAAACAGCAGATAATAACTTTAACGAACGACATTTGCAAAATGAATTTCGAATTGACAGACGATCAGAAGATGATTAAAGATTCTGTTGCAGATTTTGCACAGAAGAATATCCTTCCTAATAGAATGATTTGGGATGAGGCCCAAACTTTCCCACGAGAGCTTTTTAGTGAAATGGGTAAAATTGGACTTATGGGGATGCTCGTTCCTGAAGAATATGGTGGTGCAGGGCTTGGTTATGTTGAATATAAAACAGCTATTGAAGAAGTTTCAAGAGTTTGTGGATCGATCGGGCTGAGCATGGCCGCCCACAACAGTCTATGCACTGGTCATATTTTGCAGTTTGGTTCAGAAGAGCAAAAGAAGAAATACTTACCCAAGCTTGCTTCTGCTGAATGGATAGGAGCATGGGGGCTTACTGAGGCAAATACTGGTTCTGATGCTATGCGAATGCAGTGTGTTGCAAATCAAGATGGAGATGATTGGGTGATAAATGGCACGAAAAACTTCATTACCCATGGAATAAGTGGTGATGTTGCTGTTGTCCTAGTACGTACAGGAGAGTTGTTAGATACTTACGGAATAACCGCATTTATTGTAGAGCGATCTACTCCTGGTTTTTCTGGCGGTAAAAAAGAAAATAAATTAGGTATGCGTTCTAGTGAAACGTCTGAAATGATTTTTGACAATTGTCGAGTTCACAAATCCCAGATTTTAGGTGAAGTAGGACAAGGTTTTATACAAGCTATGAAGATTTTAGATGGAGGACGTATTAGTATCGGTGCTCTTGGTTTAGGTATTGCTCAAGGTGCTTATGATACAGCACGTGTATACTCAAAGGAAAGAGAGCAATTTGGTCAATCTATTTCTAGATTTCAAGCCATTGCATTTAAATTAGTTGATATGGCAGTTTCTATTGAAGCTTCGGATCTTCTCCTCCTAAAAGCTTGTACTTTAAAAAATGCAGGTAAATCTTGTACTCTGGCCAGTGCGATGGCTAAATATGAAACAAGTGAAGTCGCTGTAAAAGTGGCAACTGATGCTGTACAAGTTCTAGGAGGATATGGATATCTCAAAGATTTTCCAGCAGAAAAATTTTACAGAGACTCTAAGCTGTGTACAATTGGAGAGGGGACTTCTGAAATTCAGAAATTAGTAATCGCTAGAGAATTGGTTCGTTAAGAATCTTCAACTATCTTTGCACTCCAAATTTTTGATTATGCTAAGCATCCCAGTAAAAGAAAACGATAATATTGAACGCTGTCTTAAGCGCTTTAAGAAGAAGTTCGATCGCACTAAAAAGATGAAGGAATTACGCTCACGACGTGAGTTTGTGAAGCCAAGTCTTCTTAACCGTGAAGCGATGAAAAAAGCAATATATAAAAACGGAAAGTCCTTAAAAGAGGAGTAATACGATACGTTTTAATTTATGTTTATAATATTGACGACCTAACTTTTTGTTTTTGTCGTAAAAAAAAGCGAGATTGTACTTTCTCGCTTTTTTCATGTCTAAATTTTTATAGTTGATTAAATCTTCAGATTTTCTGGCTAAATTCTATGATTTTCTAATCAAGGAAAAAAGATGTTCAGAGCATACACTGCGAAGTTATCGAACCGATATAAGTCAGTTGTTGTTATATATGAACGAGAATTATGAAACTGAAGACTTATTCAATATTGAAAGTGATTGGGTACGTTCATGGGTGGTCTCCATGATGAGAGATGGTAAATCACCAAGAACAATTCATAGAAAAGTTTCCGCACTTAGAACATTTTCAAAGTATGCGCGCCGCAATGGTAGGATGAAGAATAATCCTTTAGAATCGGTTGTGCTTCCCAAACTTCAGAAAAGACTTCCTGAGGTTGTTCCTGAGCACGCAATGCGCGAGTTGTTTGACGAGAGTGTGTTCTGTGATGATTGGAAAGGAAGGCGAGATCGTTCTATGTTGGCGTTGTTGTATGAGACTGGAATAAGGTTGAGTGAATTAATTAATCTAAAACTCTCAGATTTAGATGAAGGCAGGAAGAATATAAAAGTTTACGGTAAGGGGTCGAAAGAAAGGCTCATACCTGTTATGAATCAGACACTTGTGAGTATTTCATCCCACGTTTTTGACAGACCAGTTGAGAGTGATAATTTGTTTGTAACAGATTCCGGGAAATCTCTTTACCCTTCGTTTGTTTATCGTAGAGTTAATTATTACCTTAGTATGGTGAGTTCGTTACATAAATGTAGCCCTCACGTTTTACGACATACCTTTGCCACTCATTTGTTGAATAATGGTGCTGAGCTTGCTGCGGTTAAAGAGTTACTGGGTCATGCTAGTCTTTCATCAACTCAAGTTTACACTCATCATACAATGGCAAAGTTGAAGGAGTTTCATCGAGCTAGCCCTCTAGATAGAAGATCAGAGCAAGGCAACTAAACAGATTATTGTATGCAGATTCAAATACATTCAATTCATTTCGACGCTGATAAAGCGTTATTGGCTTTTATTGAGTCGAAACTTCAAAAGCTGACAGTTTTTAATGATACAATTATTTCTAGCGAGGTTTTCTTGAGGATTGAAAAGGGTGACGGTAATGAGAATAAGTTGGTTGAGATTAAGCTTCATATTCCAGGGAAAGAACTTTTTGCAAAAAGAAATTCAATGAGTTTTGAAGCTGCTGCTGATGAGGTTGTTGAGGCATTAAGAAGGCAGATTTCGAAGGTTCAAACTTGAATTAAACAGAGTAAAAAAAGATGATATAATTTTTAGTGAAACAAATATTTATTTTCTGTGATTATTTCGTACATTTGCCCTCCTGAATTTCAGGGGGGTTTTTTTGTGGATTGTGTTCTTTGATTTTTTGCCGGTGTAGCTCAGGGGTAGAGCATTTGATTTGTAATCAAATGGCCGGGGGTTCGAATCCCTCCACCGGCTCACCGAATAAAAGCCTGCACATTCTAATTTTATTAGCATGTCAAGGGGGTACGCCGGAGTTGGAGAGCCGGGGCAGACTGTAACTCTGTTGTCTTAGACTGAATAGGTTCGATTCCTATTACCCCCACATTTTTTTCGATGAACTATGTTTCTAACATATGACATTGAAAGAGATTACCAAGCGGAAGTAGCTCAGTTGGTAGAGCATCAGCCTTCCAAGCTGAATGTCGCGAGTTCGAACCTCGTCTTCCGCTCGATTTAAGCCGATGTAGCTCAGGGGTAGAGCGCGTCCTTGGTAAGGACGAGGCCACGGGTTCAATTCCCGTCATTGGCTCATATCATTTAAAAGAGAAATAATTAATAATATATATATAACTGTCTAGATCATGGCAAAAGAACATTTCGACAGGTCAAAACCTCACGTTAACATTGGCACAATTGGCCACGTTGACCACGGTAAGACTACATTAACAGCTGCTATTACTAAAGTAATGGCGGATGCTGGTTATTGCGAGGCAAGCTCGTTTGATCAAATTGATAACGCACCTGAGGAAAAGGAGCGTGGAATTACAATTAACTCTTCGCACGTAGAGTACTCAACAGCTGAACGTCACTACGCTCACGTTGACTGTCCGGGTCACG